>Ga0209395_1000454_pt1 | contig 60454 bp, 45 predicted proteins | sample GOMGulsemesocosm_3_FD_184635 | JGI IMG/M metagenome (GOLD analysis project Ga0209395, IMG submission 184635) | Methane-oxidizing microbial communities from mesocosms in the Gulf of Mexico - GOM9D Gulf of Mexico (SPAdes) (version 2) | ecosystem: Environmental > Aquatic > Marine > Cold seeps...
ATAGAATAAGCCTTTCCTTGGTATGTATAAGACATAATAAAACTCTTTTAATTTGCGCTAAAACGCATGAATAATAAAAGCCATATTATTGTGTGAAAACGTGTTGATATTTACAAATATCAATATAAGACGAGAACATATCTCGATAACTCAGACAACAATTAAGCTTAATAATTTTTTGGTGATGACTGACTGTGAAAGGGAAAGGCAAACACGGATTTTCATAAAGGAAAATCTGTTAAATAAACGAGAGGAGATTAAATTAACGAGCAAAATATAGCCGTAACAGATTAACAAGTCAACGATTTATTATCCGAATGGCTAATTTTGTTTAATTTTTAATAAAAATAGTGAGGCTGATCTCATTGATACCTCAGAATAAATAGCGGTATTATACCAATCACAATACCGCCCGTTTTATTAGTCCACCAGCGGCTTATTGATGCCTTAAGCTCAATGATGGTTTAGCACTGGCAATACGCAGTGCAATAGTGGCTACGGTCACCCAAGTAACGAATGCGACTAATAAAGCCCCTGCACCATATATAACAACAGTTTGAGATATTCTGTCATTAAAGTTACTGAGCCATTGGTCAATTAAATAATACGATGCAGGAAATGCGATGAACAAACTCAAGCACACTAAAACCACTGATTCACTTGTTAGTAATGCCACTAAACTGATGCGTGAAGCCCCTATGATTTTTCTAATAGCGACTTCTCGACTACGTTGCTGCGCATTAAAAGCGGCTAATCCAAACATACCAACACAGGTTAAGAACACCGCTAAGCCAGAGAATATGGCCACCATCTGAACCAACTGGTTTTCGGCTTTGTAGAGTAAAAGGTAGTTATCTTTCACTCGCTCAATTTCAACAAAGTTGACACCTAAACGTTGCTCAATAAAGTCACTAACAGCTTGATTAATTTCACTAGAATTTTGATCTTCAACTTCTAGCACGAGTGAATATACCCCGCCTACAGCTAAACCGCAGGCAAACAATACGGGCGAGGAAATATCACGCGCCGATCCAATTTTAACGTCTTTAACAACACCAACAATTTTACCTTTTAGCCCTTGCTGACCACCTGCGTCAAATAGCCAAACTTGACCAATAGCTTGCTTAGCATTCATATAACCAGCGCTAAGCAATACCGATTCAGAGATCATAATGGCTATCGTAGATTGCTCTTCGTTAAACCAGTCTGATTGATATTGTGTGGAAAAATCACGGCCAGCAACGAGCTGCAAACCTAATGCTTTGGCGGCGTTAAAACCGACACCAGCAAATCCCATTTGCTGGGTAAACTCAGCAATACCGGGGACTGATGTAACAAATGCGCCCGCGTTAGTCGACTTGGTTAGATCAAAGTCGGTAGGTGTCGCTGAAATAACACCTTTTACATTCTCTAAATCTTGATAAAGCGATTGGTTATCAGCGGGGTAAATTTTATTGCCACTCATGCCAATAACGCGAATACGCTGCTCTTTGGCATAATTAACCGACAAGTTTTGCAAGTAATCTAGCTGTAAATAGAGACTAATAGCCGATATGATCAAACTTACTGACAAGGCCGATTGTAAAACCATTAATGATTTTCTAACGAAAATAGCTGTTTTTCCTCGGCTAAAGTCTCCACTAAGCACTCTCTGAACACTAAAAGAAGAAATAAATAGCGCAGGATACAGCCCAGACACAACCCCAATCGACACTGTGATTATGGCTATCCCAGCAAGGTATTGCGACCAACTACCAATCACTAATTCACGAGCGACTAACTGATTAAAGGCAGGTAATAATAATTCAACAATGCCACACGCCAATAGCGCTGAAATTAAGACAATCATTACCGATTCAGTCAAAAATTGTATGACTAACTGCGGTTTTGTTGCACCAAGTACCTTACGAACACCCACTTCTTTAGCTCTAATGCCCGCCTGTGCAATACTCATATTAATGTAATTAAAGCTAGAAATAATCAGTAATAATATGCTCAGGGCAATACTGATAGTCACTGTTTTAGCCGAACCGCCTACTTTCATGTCAGCGTTAAAGTTAGGCGCTAAATGAATAGCTAATAATGGCTGTAAATAATAACGCGTTTCACCACTATCATCTTTCCAAAGTCGTTGATGAATTTCGGTAATTTGTGCTTCAATAGCCTCAATGTTCGCATCTACTGACAACTTAACGTAGGTATGCGAATGTTTACCAAATTGGGTCATATATTGTTTGGCTGAAATGATTGATGACATGGCGTAATGCGTATTGTCAGAAAAATCTTCAAACACAGCAGCCACTTCGATAATTTTATCATGTTGAGTCATCACAAAAGATTGCCCCACAACATTTATACGACCAAACAGACGGATAGCTTCGGAGCTCGACAGTGCTATTTTATTGGGCTGTGTAAGTGCAGTATTTAAATCACCATGAAGTACATTCATGTTAACAAAATCTGTTAGGTTGCTGGGCGCTGCCATCAAACCATTAAGCTTGAAATACGTTGAATCAATTTGTATTTTACTGCTCATTAACCATGTTGTTCTCAATAGATTTAGAACATCATCAACGCCTGCCACTTTTTTCAAATGTTGATAATCACGTGGCGTCGTTAAGGGGTACTCACCGCCACTGGGAATATGCTCCATCATGATGCGGTAGGTTCTGCTGGCATCAGGTTGTAATTCATCATAAGAACTTTCATTTAATGTAAATAAAGCAATCATTAAAGCGGCGGCCAAACCAATAGATAGGCCAGTTATGGTCAGCACCAAGTTCATTTTATGACGGACTAATGAGCGAAACGCGCTCACAATATAATTACCTAATAAGTATTTAAGCATGTTGCACCTCAGCTTCTACAAAACTGGCCTTGTCGAGCATAACTTGCCCATCAAAGAGACGGACCATACGATTGGCATATTTAGCATCATGCTCTGAATGCGTCACCATAATAATCGTGGTGCCAGCTTCATTTAATACGCGTAACATCGCCATCACTTCTTCGCCATTTTTCGAGTCTAAATTCCCCGTAGGTTCATCAGCAAGAATTATTTTAGGGTTAATAACTAAGGCTCTGGCAATGGCTACTCGTTGCTGTTGGCCCCCTGATAATTGCTGGGGTAAATGGGCTGCGCGATGGTCAATTCCCACTTGCGTTAAAATGGCATCTACTTTTTGCTTACGCTGAGCACTTGGCATTTTTAGATATTGCAATGGCAACTCCACATTCTCAAATACAGTCAAACTATCAATCAAGTTAAAACTCTGGAACACAAAACCGATAGAGCTACTTCTCAATTTTGCTAACTTTCGCTCACTAAACTTTGAAATATTTTGTTCATCAAAAATATAGTCTCCACTGTCTGGTGAGTCCAACATGCCCAGAAGCGATAACAAGGTTGACTTACCACAGCCAGACGGCCCCATAATCGCTAGAAAGTCTCCTTCTTTTACAGACAAGTTAATATTATTAAGTGCCGTTGTTTCGATATCATGCGTGATGAATGAGCGAGATACATTAGTTAGTTTAATCATTATTTTTGTCCTGTAATTTGAATGCTGTCGGCCTTATCAAAGGCGCTATAGTTTGACGTTATCACCACATCGCCGGCCTTAAGACCTGAGAGTACTTGATAATATTTTTTGTTCTTTTTACCCAATGTTATTACTCGGCGCTGAGCTTTTGTTCCCTCTTTATTAACAACAAATGCCCAATTACCACCGGTGTTATTCACAAAAGAACCACGTTTTAGTAATAATGAATTGTCGACTCCTTGGCTCAATACCAAGTCCAGTTCAAGGCTTTGTCCTGATTTAATATTCTCTAATGTATTAGGTAGGTTAAGCTCAATTGTAAATTGTGACTGCCTAACACGGCTATCAATCTTGACGACTTTAACTTCCATGACATCACCGTTCACCGCAACTTTTGCGATCATGCCCACTGCAACATGATTTAAATAATATTCATCAAGATTGGCTATTAACTTAAAGCGCTTAGGAATATCAACTTGGCCCAGGCGTGCTCCCCGCGCTTTCGACTCTCCAAGCTCAACATTGAGTTCGCTTAAATAGCCAGCCACTGGCGCTCTCACTAATAAATTATCTAAATTAGTACGTGCAAAAATTAAGTTCTCTTGCAACATTTTAGCGCTCTCTTCTAATTGCTTAACCTGCACTTGACGAATTTTATCTTCTTGTTGCTGACGCTGTGTTGTCAGTGCTTTTCGCTCCTTGAAATACGCTAAATCTACTTCAAGGCTCTCTTGCTTATCTTGCGGTAACAATCCCTGCTTAACTAATGGTTTAGTTTGTTTAATTTTACGATTGAGATGGGATATTTTAAGATCAATTTCCAATAAATCTCGGCGTAAATTTAGACGGTTAGTCGTCATTGTCATTTGCGTATTACGTAAGAAGTTTAATTGCTCAGTAACCTGTGCTTCACGGCTCATGACATCTAGTTGTAATGAAACGTTGGATAAACGCACTAACGGTTGTCCTTTTTCGACAAACTGGCCCCGTACCACTAATTTCTCTTCAATGCGTCCTCCAGCAATAGCATCTAGGTACACCGTCGATTGAGGACTAATGACACCACGTAACCTAAGGTTGTCGGCAAAATGTCCAGCACGAACAACCGCAGATGTTAGCGAACTAGCCTCAACATACTGACTTTTACCGTCGCTATCAGTTGATGTGATAGCAAACGCTGCTGTTCCAATAACGCATGCAGCAATTAAACCTATCAGCGCTTTAGCATGCTTCTTATATTTTGACTGCTCAATTTTCTTATCCATACATCAACCTGTCTTTGTCATTTCAAATATTTTTATTGCAACGATTATCACAATAGCTACGTTATCTATTACAAATCCTATGCCAACTTATTAACCCTTACATTTCATAACCTTAAAATTAAACATAAAAATAAACTCATAAAGGCGTCCACCAATAGAACAGTCTTATGTCCATAAATGGACAGTATTTCTTTTCATTATTCATCGACTAAGGTAATGTTTACGCCATCACCATTTCAAATAATTAGGCATAACAAGCAATGAAACACTCCGGCCGCATTTTAGTTGTTGATGACAACGTTGATATTTTAACGTCGATCAAATTATTGCTTAAAAAACATTACAGCTTAATCAAAACTACCGATGACCCTCACCAGATAGAAACACTGATTGGTCAATACGAGTTTGACGTTATTATTCTCGACATGAACTTCACTCAAGATGCAATTAGTGGTCAAGAAGGGTTCCGTTGGCTAAAAACAATTTTATCTATCGATCCCAGCATTGTCGTGATCATGATGACCGCTTATGCCGATATCAAACTCTCAGTTGATGCAATCAAAGCCGGCGCATCAGATTTCATCACTAAACCTTGGAAAAATGATGAACTTCTCGCTTCAATGGCCGCCGCATTTCAACATTCCAGCTCGAAGAAAACCGTTGATAACCTGACACGAAAAACCCAAGGCTTAAACCAAGCAATGCTCGGGGGTAACCAACCTTTTATTGGCCAAAGTGACGTGATGAAAGACGTTTTCGCCATCATAGAAAAAGCGGCTAAAACTGATGCTAACATTCTGATCACCGGAGAAAGCGGCACAGGCAAAGAGTTAGTTGCCAGAGCCATTCACCAAGGGAGTTTACGCGCCAACAACAGCCTAATAAATGTTGATATGGGGGCTATTTCAGAGTCGTTATTTGAGAGTGAATTGTTTGGTCATAAAAAAGGGGCCTTTACCGATGCCAAAACAGATCGTATAGGCCGGTTTGAACTAGCCAAAGGCGGCAGTTTATTTCTTGATGAACTGGCCAACTTACCTCTTAATCAACAAGCTAAGTTATTAACAGCCCTGCAAAATAGAGAAATAACCCCTGTAGGCAGCATGAAATCAATTAATATCGATATCAGGTTAATAAGCGCGACTAATGACAACCTCAATCAAGCCGTTACCAACGGACTTTTTAGACAAGATTTGTTGTACCGCATTAATACCATCGAAATTAAACTACCGCCATTACGCGATCGCAAAGACGATATTCCATTGTTAATTAATCATTACTTACAACATTTTAGCCAAAAGTATCACCGGAAGTTATTTATTAACGCATCGGATATTCAACGATTAAGCCGTTATCCGTGGCCGGGTAATGTGAGGGAGTTATCCCACTCAATCGAGCGCGCCGTCATTTTGTCAGACACGGACAGTTTAGATATTAGCTCCATTATTAATATCTCATCAACGTCAGACACACCCACTAACGATCAGGCACAACAAACATTTAATTTAGATGAAGTCGAGCAACAAACAATTGCTAAGGCGTTAAGTCACTTTAAAGGCAACGTCAGTCAAGCAGCAAAAGCATTGGGTTTAACACGAGGGGCGTTGTATCGTCGGCTGGATAAATATGGACTTTAATATTGATACGCTCAAGCAAACTACGTGGTTAGCGCTCTATTCCGCACTGCTACTTGGTTGTCACTATATGTATCAACAGCAAGGGTTCTCGGCCGTTGTCATTATTCTATTGCTAACGCTATTGTTAATTGCCTTTAAGCTCTTGAGTATTCATCGACGTAGTAAACATAAAATTGAATTAATTATCAGAGCCATCGTCAACAACGATCCTATGTTAGGTTTTGCGCGTAACGATCCGTTAGCGGATAAGATATCACAGATCCGTGAACGCCTTCAAAGCTCCAGACTTGAAGCCCAAACCCAAGCTCAATACTTACAAAGCTTATTAATTCATATAGATATCGCTATTTTAGTGATCGATGACAACAATCATATTGTTCATAAAAATCCAGCCAGTGAAAAACTTCTTGGACGCCTAGGCGACAGCATCGATCCATTAGGCCAACTTGGACAATTGTTAACGGCACAAACAGCTCAAAAAACGACAGTATCATGGCAAAGCGGTGAGCAAGTGGATACGTTGTCAGTCCATGTCACTCATTGCAAGATTCAGGGAAAGTCCCTTAAGCTCGTTAGCATCCAATCAATTTATCAAGCATTAGCCGCTAAAGAGCAACAGGCCTACAAGCGACTAACTAAAGTACTGACTCACGAAGTGGCAAACTCAATTACGCCTTTAGCGTCTTTGGCTGATACGGCCATGAGCTTATTACCCGACGATCTCACCTTTGACGATCCTGAAGACAAAGATGACATAAATGAAGCGTTAACAACGTTATCGAGTCGAACGGCTCAGTTGAGCGCTTTTATCAAGCGGTTTCATCAAATTACCTCACTGCCTAAACCTGAGCTGCAAGAAATACAATTGCCAGCGCTAATTGAGCGCACCCTAACGTTATTTAAAGCCCAAGCAAAATCACAAGACACGCAGCTTATTTTTAATCATCAATCGAGTTGTTTAGTGGTTGCCGACAGCGCTCAAATTGAACAAGCACTGATTAACCTCATTAAAAATGCGCTAGAAGCGGTTAGCGAGAGCACTCGAAGAGAAGTATGTTTAACACTCCATCAACACGAAAATATAAATGGTCAGCAACATTTATTACTCGATATTCAAGACAGTGGCAGCGGCGTTGCATCCCATGTTATTGAACAAATTTTTGTGCCATTTTTTACCACAAAAAAACAAGGTTCAGGTATCGGCTTAAGTTTGTCACGTCAAATAATGATCCAACATGGTGGAGATTTGAAATATGTCACCAAACCAGATTCAGGTGCGTGTTTCAGGTTGGCATTTGGATAAATTAAAGCGAGCGCGATAATTAATACGCTAGCTTCCTTAGTTAAATTCATTTTTCTTTCTTAAATAACCCCATGAATTTCTTTAAATACTTTGTCAAAATTTTTAAGTCTCTATCGATTGAATTTTTCTCAAACTCACTAATCGAATTTTTAACTCTTTCAATGTCTGCTTTAATTAAACGCTTCTCTAGGGGAGTTACCCTAGTTTTTAACTCATCTAACAGCCGCTTAGCTTTTACATTAATATCTTGAGCATGAGCCGAGTTATTCCATGTACTTTGAATATCGCTCCATACTTCTTTTTGGTCTTTATTTAACATACGCTTCCCCTGATGAATTAGCTTGTGATGACACTATACAATCTAATAATTTGACTTTAATTCGTTTAATTTTTACCGCTACATGATTTTCGGTTATACCCGTTATGGCGGCTATTTCTCTGTAGGACAGTTCATCTAAATGAAGCATAATAATCGATCGCTCTAACTCTTTTAGAACTGATATACATTGACGAAGCATCGTATATTGATGCTCATCACTGCTTTGGCTGTCCCTCACTGCTATCTCAATACTATCGAGCCGTACAATATGCTGATTGTCCCTCTTTTGAGTTTTGTTTGAGCGAAAACAAACATTTAGAGTAATCCGATAGATCCAAGTCTTGATATTCGAACGTCCTTTAAAGTTCGCTAACGACTGCCATATCTCAACAATGACTTCTTGAAACAAGTCTTGAGCATCAACTGGCGGAACGCAATAAGCACGGCAAATTCTGTAGATTCGGTCTTTGTTAGCTTCGATGATCGTTAAGAATTCTTTTTCATCAATTTCTGTCATGTAGTTCTAATTACCTTAATGTTTGACTCAATATATATTAGTGAACAAAGTTGTGGAAATATGACACAATTAATGAAAATAAAATAATGACACCGCGATAATAAGCAACAACATTAAGGATTACTGGTGAAAAAAGGATTTATAGCATTAACGATTATCGTCATAATTATTGGCGTGCAGCAATGGTTAACACTTTCAACATTAGAGGGTGTTACTCCGCAACAGAGCCCCCCTCAATCGCCGTTAGTAAAAGTTGATAGTTTAAAACAGGCACATAATGATAAACAGATAGCACCCACTGATGCAAAGCCATTAAATGTCCCAAGCTCAACGTCTGAGAAAGGCTATATAGTTAAATGTAGTCTCAATCAGATACAAACTACCCAAGCCTTAGAGCAGCAATACTTTACAGAATTAAGCCAATCTAATGATAAAAATAAACAACTGGTTTACGCCCTTTATTCAGATCTTGCCAACGGTCAATCGCGCCTTGATTTACTTGAGCAATACCTCAATAACTTCTCGCCATCTCCCTTAATAATGATGGATGTTGTGACACAATGTGCCCTTAATTCGGCGCATAAAATTTGTAATGACGATTTAATTGAAAAAGCCATACAAAGTGATCCCAATAATGGTGCTATGTGGTTAAATGTAGCAAGTTATTATGCGAGTAAAAACCAGCACGACAACACACTCAATGCCCTGAAAGAATTGGTTAAGTCCCCTATATATAACGGTTATGAGTTCGCTGGTGTCCAGCTATTTATTGATGCGTCCAATGGAAGTTCTCACAACGATTTCTCTGCTCGTGCTATTACTGCGTTAGGGTTAATGGCCGCTAAGAGCATAGCTATTAATCCTATTTTTGATTATTGCACCACTAACATTGTTAACGATAGTAAAAAAGCACAAGCTTGTTTAACAATGGCAGGCCATATTGAGCACAATGCAAAATCAGCACTCACCACACTAATTGGCAATGGCATCCAGCGAAAGATTTATAACGCCGAGGATAATATAAGCGCCGAAAAACAAACAAAAGAAAATAGCAAAGCTCTGCTATATTCGTTTAATGACCATAGTTATAAAGCCATCGATTTAAGCATGATTGATGAATCGCTATTTAGACATTGGATAGATAATATTCAAGAATTTGGAGAAACAAAGGCGTCTGATATGTTAGTTAAAGAAGCCGAAGAATTATCAAAAAATCAATATTACAATCCCTGCCCAAACAAGTAATAGATAGCGATTAAGACAGTTAATCGCTATCGCGTTATGGTTTAGTTTTTCACTTTCAATTGATCTCGCTGATGCGCTGCGCCATGTACGATGACGGTTTCAATATGATCATAGGCCGTAATATCATCCAGAGGGTTTGATGATAATAAGAGTAAGTTTGCGACTTTACCTAATTCAATTGAGCCATAATCACCATCAATACCAAATGCTTTGGCGTTATTTATAGTCGCTGCGGCTAACAAATGATCTAACCGGACGCCTAGTTTATGCATATGTTTTAATTCCCAATTAGCTGACACTCCCGGTTGGGAGGCATAAGTTGGTGCTGGCGGCGTATCTGTTGCCAATACCATAGGGTGGCCCTGTTGATAAAGATATTGTAAAACTCGCTCACCTTGATTAAGCACCGTAGTCATTCGTTGATGAATTTGTTGTTTATTTCGATTTCCCCATCCACTTTTCATCTCGTCACCAAACCATTGCCCAGCATCTGATTGATACCACGCCATCGCTTTGTTAGAGATCACATTATGATAATCAGGATGGGATAAATGATCATCAACCATGACATCCCTTAAACTACGCATCACATTGAGCGTAGGCTGGTAAGTGATGCCTTTTGTAACAATACGATCTGCCACAGCTTTAATTTCGTCAGGCAATGCCGGTGTATCGTTTGCTAGTTCTAGCCAATTCCACATACCGTGACCTAAAATATCGACATCGGCATCAATCGCTATTTTCTGCATATCGACCGCGTTGGCGTGAGCCATCATTTTTAATCCGTGCTTGGTGGCCGCTTTTCGTACACGCTGCAATAATTCATTACTAATCGTTGGCCAATGGTTAGCCATATCAAAACCATCTTCCGTATACACTTTTACGCAACGAGCGCCATCTTGAGCAATGCGTTGTACCACACGTTCTGGCGTATGTTGCGATGCATCAAAACCTTGAGGGGTTTTACCGTCTTTTTCAGGCTGATAAATGAAATACTTCCGGCGTTTGAGTGCTTGTGTCACATCAGCACCAGCCAAGGTGTAACCGCCAATAATAGGGATGGCACCACAATGAAAGAAATCGGGTTTTAATGGGGCTTGGTTAAATTGCTCTACTGAAGCTGGCGTGCGAGAAGGATCAAGCAGCTGCGTGATGCCATAATATAAATAGCTTTTTGGTTGCTGCATTAAAAATTCACCTTGCAGGGTTTCAGCATCTGGCAAGTCATGATTCAGTCCAGGCATACTGCCAGTGTGTACGTGAGCATCCATTAAACCAGGTATTAGGTACTTGCCTTGGCCGTCTAATGTTTGACTCTTTGATGAGAATTTAATAGGAGTATTTGAGATGCGACTAATACGGCCATTCTTTATCTCAACCCACTGATGTTTTAGCGTTTTAATATTGCTATTATTGAGGGGATTAATTACCGTGACATTTTTAATGACTAAATTATTCGCAAAAACATTGGGCGCGATTAAAGCAATATTAATGGTTAAACATAAATTGATAAAGCGTTTCATAATTTCTCACATTGGTCGTTGTTATTAAGTAACACACAGCCTGAATGAAATAATCAAATGGTACTTAATCGAAGTCTTATTAATTTCTAAAATTTTTATTAAAACATTAAAATCAAATACTTAATTAACATTAAATTACTATAAAAAGAGAAACGACTTGTCAGATGCTGTAACTAACGACGAATTAACCTCTAACGATGCCTTTATATTAGGCGTGTGGTTAGTGACGCCCTCACTCAATACAGTGCAGCTAAACACCACCCAACCAGATGCTAGTAATATTGGCGACCGTATGGGTGACGCAACTAATGATGTGCGCAAGGTGACCCCTAAAGTCATGGCGCTGTGTGAATATTTAGTACGCTTTCATGGTCAACCAAAATCGCAACATGAGATTGCCCAAGCCGTGTGGCCTGAGCGCGTTATTTCTGACAGCTCTATTTATCAAGCCGTGGCGCAGCTGCGCAAAGCGCTGTCTCACGACAGCGATGAGACTCAATATGTAGAACGGGTATCAGGCAAAGGTTATCGTATTAATGCGCCTCTCACTTTTGTGGACATCAAAAATTTTACAGATAAACCGCCAATCGAAACTAAAGCCGACTTAAATAAAGCCTCCGCTGTTGTCACTCGTCGCCGACCAATAACGATAATCGCCCTCGTTTTATTGAGTGTGGTGTTAATGGCTTTCGTCATTAGCTTTTATCAAAAATCCCCTTTAACCACGCAAGTTATAAATACCGTGGCAGTACTACCTACTGATAATCTAAGTCATCCTCACAATGAAGCGTTCGATAGTTTTAGTCAGCTTATTTTAAGTGAATTGGTCACTCAATCTTCTTATAAATTTATCTATCTCAGAGCTAAAGGAGGGGAAGTGACAGCGCAGGCCCAACTGGTCACTAGTATTTTACGCGATCAAGATAAGTTATTAGCGTCAATTCAGCTGCTCGAATCATCGACTGGAAAAGTATTATGGGCCGATAATTTCACGGCAAATCACACCAATTATCTAAAGCTTAAAAATGATGTTGTCGCAGGGTTAATTAACCATTTGATGCCAAATAACACGCTAGAGAATCAGCCTCAAAATAACAAATCACCCCAGGATGCGCATTTTGAAGAATATGCACTGGCTCATTATTTTTGGGATCAGCGTAAGCCCAATGCTTTAGAACAAGCTAAAATAGCCTTTGAAAACATACTACAACAATCGCCACAACATATCGGCGCTTTAGTCGGTTTATGTCACACCTACTTATACTTGTCAGTATATAGCGATTTACCACAGGCATTAGCTTATCAACGCTGTAAACCCCATATAAATAAAGCAGTAGCATTGGCCCCAAACAAAGGCGAAGTCATTGCCACTCAAGCGTTATTACAGCTGGATATTGATGATAGAAACGATGAGCAGCTAGATCAGTTATTTAAACGGGCTATTAATGCCGCCCCAAACTATGCCATGGCACACCATTGGTATGGCAACTATTTAAGACAATTAGGGCAATATCAACAAGGCCTAAAGCAGCACCGCACGGCATATTCACTCGATCCACTCTCCCCTATTATCATTCGTGGACTCTCTTATGCTTATCTTAATGTGCGCCAGTTAAATAGTGCGCGTAAATATTATCAACGCGCGCTGACTATAGAACCTAATTACGCCCATAGAGCCGTAGAAGAGCTTGATTTTTTATTATTAAACTCAGCACGTGCTAGCGCATTTTTAGACTGGCTAGACAATCCAAGCAACATAGCCGACAAACCTGTTTATCGTTTAACACAGGCACTTGTGTGGTTAGGACTGGGGAAGGTTGATACAGCGCAGCACTTAATTGAACAAGCACAAACTGAAAATGTGAATCAAGCCTTTTTATTATATTGCCAAGGCGCACTAGCCAGTGCTAAAGGCGACTTTCCACTGGCACAGCAAAAAATGACGGCTCGTTTAAACCTAACCCCCAGTGTAACTCGCTATGCAATGCCTCATATCACGGCTTTATTTTATAATAACCAGACTCTAGAGGCGTTAAGTGCACTGCAAAAATACTTTCCACAGATAAATATAAACGGACAAATTACGCACGAGAATAGCGGACTGTATGTATTACTATCACGGATATACCAACGTTTAAATGACATCTCAGCGCAGCAAAAGATTAACCAAAGACTCCATCAATTCATTCAACAAGGTGGGGAGTTAACGCCTACAAACCGGATTTATTGGGCATTCATTAATGATCAACACCAACAAGTGTTACAACTAATAAACCAACAATTTAATAGCGGTTGGCTACCCGATTTCAACGATAATATTTTTGCACAAACAGCGCTCAAAAATATGTATTTAGGCAGCGGCGGCAGCCATGACGACTGGCAGCTGATGTTAATAAAAAATCGTACATTGTGAAATACGCTGAAAAATACCAACGAGTAAACGCTAGTGATTTTGAATCATGTTTAATCAGCGTCGTTATTTAATAATATTTAAATCTTTCATGGTCATCTTTAATTTCTTTTCATGCTCGACTAAATATTCATGAAGGTCGGATCCCACTTTAAAAAATGGGCTCCAGCCATTTTCTTTTAATACATTATGCCATTCTTTGGATTTTGATAGAGTACTTAAAGCACTTAAATAGGTTTTGAATTTGTCTTCTGAAATGTCTTTACGCGCAAAAAAACCACGCCAATTAGCATGTTCAATATTAATTCCCAATTCTTTGAAAGAACTGTGACCATCCACCTTATTGAGACTTGTTATCGCGATCACCCGCACTTTTTTCTCATCCACTGCGGAACGAATGATAGAGTTATAACCTGTAACTCCAATCATTTTTTCTGATTTTATTAAGTAATTAACCGTGGCATCGTCTCCGCCATCTGAAAAGCTATATCGTAAATTAGCTGTATTGATTACTTTAGCCGCATTGAAAATAATACTAGCCGTTATATGATCCCCTGTGCCAAACCTTCCACCAACAGAAATAGGAACCTGACTTGGGTTAGCTTCCAACGCAGATAGTACATCTGAGAAATTTTTATAGGGAGAATCATAGGCTACTACGAGGCAGGAATATTCAGCCGCTATCAATGCAATGGGCCGTAGGTCACGAAATCCCTTATGGTACATTCTCTTAAGTGATCCAGAAATCAACGGCTCAGACTGTATTAATATATCGTGTTGGAATCTGTCATCTGTGATAAACATTTCGAGGGCGCGCCAACCAGCTCCACCTTCAAGAGTCTCAATATTATAACTCCTTGCTAACCCTAATGAGACGAGTGTTTTAGCCGTAACTTTTGACGTTAATTCCCAGCCGCCGCCATAAGAACCATTGATAATAGTTAGATTCTTTATTTCATTGGCTGCCAGATTTGTTGGCATAACTAAACAGAAAACACAGGTGGCCACTAAAGATATTAATTTATTCATTGTACCCTCGGCTAGAGAAACGAATAGTTAATTCCTAAGTTACAACTGCCGAGGACTAACTGTCAAGCATATCCCTCGGCGTTAAGATACCTACGTTCGAGCCAAACTTAACGGCAAATATAAATGCCTATTAGTTGTATTTTGCTGGGCTGTTTTTAGCGGGTAAGCTGCGTTTGATAAAAGATCTAATATCATCGTTCGATGACTTTAAATCTTCGTGTCTTAAATACATCATATGTCCACTGCGGTAACCTTTAAATGACAATCTATCTTTCATTTTCCCACTAGGATCAAGCTGCCACATGGTGTATTTAGCATCAAAATAATTAGTCGCTCCGTCATAATAGCCTGATTGCACCATCACGTTTAAGTATGGATTTTGCGCCATTGCTGAGCGTAAGTTCTCCCCTGTTCTGTTACCACTTCGATCCCAAGGGTGAACATCACCAAACATTTGATATTTAATGTCTGTTTTATATTTCAGTTCTTCACGCAAGTAATAATTTATCGCTGGTGTAAAACTATGTAACCACGAACTTAACTCTTGATTATTATCGGGTCTGGATCCTGACTCTCTTTTATCAATACCCAAATATCGTGAGTCTAAACGGCCTAAGGTTTTACCGCGTTCTCTAAGCAATTCTTTCCAGAAATACGACGGTCTAATATCTAAATTATTACGTAAGACTTCAACGACTGATAAACCTGAATATTGGGCAACCTGCTTGGCAATATCACGCTTTTCCTCAGCCGAAATAAAACTGCCTTTAGCCAATGCAGGCAAATATTTATTTATCGTAAATGATTCAACTTCAGGTAATAGTTCTTCCAAGTCGATTGCTTGTAAATTCTTATCAAGCGCTTGATGATACCAAGCAGCAGCAGCAAAATAAGGTAAACGATTAGACGCTTTTACTGGCCCATCACGTTTAATGCCAATATCCGTTGGTGATACTAGAATCACCCCATTTAAATACATCCACTGTTTCGATTGAAGAGCTAACGCTAACCCTGCAACACGCGTGGTGCCATAACTTTCACCAATGAGGAACTTAGGTGAACGCCAGCGATTGTTACGTGTCACAAAAGTATTTACCCATTCGGCTAAATACTTGATATCAGCATTTACACCAAAGAAATTTTTCTTTTGTTTGCTTCTTGCTGGCATCTTGCCATCTTTATCAGGTAAAACTCGCGAGTACCCCGTATTTACAGGATTAACGAACACAATATCAGCAACATCTAACACCGAATATGGATTAGTTTTAACACCATAAGGCTGTATTGGAAAACCTTCATCATCAACGTTTAATATACGCGGACCAGTGTAAGCAACATGCATCCATACCGACGCAGAGCCGGGTCCGCCATTAAAAGAAATTAAAAGTGGACGGCTACTATTATCTTTAATATTGCTGCGCTTATAGTAGGTATAAAACAGGCTAGCTATAGCGTTACCATCTTTGTCCCATACCGGTTGCGTACCCGTAGTCGCACTATACTTTATTTTTTTTCCATTAATTTTAGTGCTATGACTCGTTGTATTACTTTGATCGATTAACAGTTCTTTTTTTACTTTAGCTTCAGCCAAAGCTAACGAGCTACTCAACAAAAATATCGCCAGAGTTGCGATTACATATCTATGCTTCATGAAATTAATAATGCCTTTAGTTAATTAAAGTATGTTTTATTTTAGTTATCATGTATTGAATAACCCTATGCAGCATTCAATACTAGTGCTTGATTGTTATAGCATTAACTATTGTTATTACGAACCGTTAAGTTCTTAAAGTAACCATTAATTCGTAACAAAATCTGTATTGATTAACTTTTGAAAATAACAACAAATATGGTCATTATTTTATGCGTAGCATTGTGTGATGGTTATTATTGATACTAATTATAAAATATGACTCTGTATTAACCAATGAGCCCCATGATAAGTATCCAGAGGCCAAGTACTGTTTTAAGTGTTTTGGTATGAATATAGGTCGCAATAGTTTTAGCTACAATTCCCCCAATAATGGCCGCAGGCCCTGCATACATAACAATTTCCCACACCGCATCACTACTAGAATTGAGGTGAATAGGGGCAGCAGACCAAACGGTTATTGCAGTTACAACAACCGCACAGGAGATTGCTAACGTGACACAAAATCCGCGAAAAATAAGAAACAAAACAAGTAATTCTCCCACCCCGACAGATAACCACGCCGTGATCACGCCGCCCACTAAGCCAATAACAATTAATGCTACAACATCCAAAGGTTTAAGCTGATTATGAATACTGATTTTCGCTTTAAGTAGGTATATTTGCGCCAGTAAAGAAAGCCCTAATAATATTGAGAACCAGCTGAACGAATGCCCTAGTGATTGGGGAACGCCAAGAGACCATAACTGCTCTATCCACAAACCTGCGGCAGACGCGCCACCTGTGATCACCACAATATATATAAACGATTGCCATTTAGGGTTTAACCGATGTTCACGCCAATAATACAAACTCCATGTAATGGCGCCAGCTGTCATGCCAAAGCTTTGAATCGCAAAACTTGTAGCCACCGATTGTGATTCGGTTAATCCTAATTCAGCAAAAACAGGAATAAATACCACCCCACCACCCGCGCCGGATAAATTAGCAAACACGGCACCAACCACGCCAAGCACACTACTGAGTAAACTCTGAAAAAAGCCGCCATTGGCGGCTTGAAGTCCATTAGCATAGGCTAGCCAAATTAAGGCACATAAAATAAAAAATGATTGAATATTTGGCTTGCACAAGCGCTGTATAGGAGGAGGCAACATGGAAGTTGAACATTTGAAAAATTAATAAGCAATTGTACGGTAGTCATTGATAAAACCCACCATTTTATTCTTCAATAATATGATGGGTTCACTCAGTTTAAATATCCCCTCCTTTAGGTAGGCATGTAAATGGTTTGACTATATTAAACGTCACTTATGTCGTTTCCTTGTAAAATTGAGCGATGTTTTTTATGGCTTGCTCCATCGTCAACTTCCCCTCTAAATAAGGCTGCCAATAAGTTATTAAAGTCGACTCTCTTACTCCCCAACCTTTGTAGTAAAGATCAGTTTTTGTCGCATAGGATATGTAATTATCATGCCTTTCTGCTATCGTTTTTTTTACAACATCACCAACCGTATAAAACAAAATAGGATGCCATATCTTAATATCTAAATTATTAAACTCTTTTTTAATCAACTGACTAAGTTTACTTTGTCGATTAACCGCTACCGCGTGAGAAACCTCATGAAATACCATTTCAAGCGATGCCCAGTCGGCATAATCATTATTGGTGCTATTAATCATCGTGTGAGGAGTTCGTCCACTCGTATGAGCACCCTGCCTGATCCCTGCTTTATAAACAACGTCGATAGGATGCTGCTCAATAGCCACTAAAGGGCTTTGAAACAGCAGCTCTAAAGAGGTTTTAATTTTCTCTCCATAACTATTTAACTTAGGTGAGAGGGCATTATACCAACGCGCATTTGACTTAAGGTGTTGCATCCATAACGTTTTTTTGTAAGTGGGTAATAGTTTATTAAAGATATATACCAGCTCACTATTGCTGTCATCCACCTTACGCCTGTTATTTAATTTGCTGGTAAACGCCGCAAGTTCAGAATTAGACCAATATAAATCAACGTTATTGTTAATATAGTTTTCCTTATAAAAATCAACTACTACGCTATATTCTGCTCTCTGTTCCTTGGACAGAGTTGGGGTACTAAGTAACAAGCTAAATTGCTTCTCATCACGGGCCATTTCATATAAAAAATGATGTAGATTTACATTAATGTTACTCGTAAAAATCAATTTAGCCGTACTATCACTCAACTCATTAAATCTCACATTATCTGGCTCTTGGCTTGTTCGAGCCTCTAGGGACAAAGACAATAATGACGCAAATAAAAATGCTGCAAGGTTATGGCGTTTTAACATGAAATATCTCCTATTTACCTTTAGATAAACGCGTTTCTAAAGCAAAAAATAGAATTCCAGCTGTAAAAAACAGCACGCCAAAGATTTGTAGCCAGGCATTAATTAATCTCGGGGACTGAACATCCCCTGTTAAATAATAATAACGTCGGCCATTTTTATCATTCAATTCAAAGCCACGTCCTTTATGTTCATAAGCGTAAAAATAGATCATATCTTTTCGCTGATTTATTTCTAATTCTTTTGCCCGAACTCTAGCTGTTAAATTATCTTGATTACGGTCTATCAAATTTTTCCAGTTTCTAAAGATCTCCTTTTGTTCCCCAGTAAGGACAACACCTTCAGAACGATATTGGAAACGCGTTTCACTAAATAATTGTTTGCTGCTACCGATATAGAATATCGTAACTGCGATCACAATAAGCGCGCAAAAGTAGCGTAAATTACGGCGTTTATTTTTACTGCTTTTGTGGTCTTCTTTTTCAAACCAAAATTCAATATCTGGAATTTGAATTAAATGCTGGCGATCTTGTTTGAGATTAAATGCTGATAAAAAATCAATAAGGGAAACATTGAGTGCTTTTAATACATTTCTAAAAATATCATTGGATGGTATCGATTTATCGTTTTCCAATTTCGACAAATATGATTGTTCAATATTGGCTAATTCAGATAATTCGGGCTGGCTTAGGCCGCGATCGTTTCTTAGTTTTTTAAGTTGTTCACCTAAAGTCATGTTTATTTCCTTACTTCTTTCAAACTATTGAAAGGGATTTGTTAATAGCAATTGACTAATCATATACTGATTAGAATATGTATTGCGGCCGGCAACAGGGAGTATTCTTGGGTATTCCAGCAGGGATTAATAGGTGAATATTCGAGACTAACCTAGAATAATGAATGGATTAGGGTATTTTGACAAGTAAATGCCTATAAATCATCCTCATATTCCACTTTTGGGCGGTATGTGCCTTAAAATACAAGGTCGACCTATTGTTGCATCATTCAAACAGCTATAACGTCCCCAAATAAAAAAGAACACCGATTACATTACATAACCTGAAACAACCAAGAGTAATACTCACTCTTGGTTAGGTTATTGTGATTAGTTAGCTATTTTTCTGATAAAACCTTTTAAAGGCAACATCTAACTGTACTGAATCATTTAACGATAGTTGCTGTAATAACCACGCATTAACATCAGCCCCTTGGACAAATTGCTGCGTCAATCGCTTAAATATTTGATGTCCTAATTTCTCTGTCAAAAAATGACGAAACAATGCAGCTTGCTGATAAAACAAAAAAGCTAATTCATTGTCAGTTTCATCTAACTCCACAGACATCACGGTGGTTTGTTTTTTGTCATTGCTTAACTCAAGTTGCTGCTTCACTAATCGATTCATTTGATCCTTTATACTGGTAAATGCGGGATTCTCCATATCTAAAAATTCTTTGAACGGTATAAAAGAGTCAATATCATTTGATAACCTCATTTCGCTCAACGCTTGGTTTTCACACATGATGGCGGCCATTTCATCGAACCAATCGGGTAACATCGCGTGACCATAAGTTAATTCATTACGCTGTTTTGCTTTCAACCCTTTTTCGTCAACTTGATTAATCAACAACTTATGACAAGCCTCATGCGCAAGAATATTATATTTTTCTACCTTATTAGTACCTATACTCCCCATTTTAGGACTCTGGGCTATGCCTTGATAACTCATAAAACTCAAATATAGATCAGAAATTTTGCGGGTATCTAATTGGATTAAACTCATTTGACTATTCATCAAAGCGATGTCGATTTTAGGGGATGGACCAAAGTTTTTTTCAAAAATATCTAACGCATGTAGTAGCTCTGATTTCTCTCTCAATAAATCTGTGTTATTTTCGCTAAAGATACGTAATGAATCGTTTTCAAAATACAGCGTAGGCTGGACTTTTTTGGTTTGATTAAACTGCTGTAATAATTTATCTCTTGATAGCGTTTTTTCATCACTAAATGCGCCAGCAGACAATGATGACAATATAAGTACGCCTGATATTAAACATTGATGGCTAGACTTGATTCTTTTTTTTCTATTTTTCATGATATCTTCCTTTGAGCTATTTGAAGATTCAAATCTATAATAAAAAATATCAACCGCGTTTTTTTTTCGATAATGTGACTGTTTGACTCGATAAATCAATGAAATAGAATATATGTTAACTTATCGAGTTAATCTCACCACTGAGCGAGCAATTAAGGCATTTGGTCGAGTTAATCTTCATACCAAAAATATCGACTATATAATAATTAATAAATACATTTAAAAGGCCATTCAAATAAACAAACTACGTCGATTCCCCATTAGCGAAATAATGACACATACCATTTTTTGGTTAAGTTATTTATGGCTAATATCCAATAACCAAATGTATGTGGTGGACATGCAAAATATTGAAAATGACCTCATCAAGGCCAGCGATAGTAAATTGCCTTTGTTACTTAATATGATTAGCTTCTACTGGTTTTATTGCTTTGTAATTGCGCGTTACTTCAATCATCAACGTCTAAAATTTTATGTCATTGCATTAATATCAATCTTTGCTTTAGTTGAAATAAATGATGTGGTGATTGCTATGATTAACTCACAAAGCATTAATCATTCACAAGGAATGATGTATAAATTGAGTTTGAGTTATCAATTATTTTGGGCTATTTGTGCTTTGCTTATGCAGCGATTTTTTACCAACCTAAAACTGAAAGTAGCCAATAAAGAACGAGACATTCAGCACACAAAAACTGAGTTGGCATTTCTAAAACAGCAAATACACCCACATTTTCTTTTTAATGTGCTAAACAGCTTATACAGTAGCTCGTATCAATATGGTGATGAGAAAACATCAGACGGAATCGGCCAGTTGTCAGATTTATTACGGTACATGTTATATGAAACGCAATCGGAAAAAGTGCCTATTAAGGAGGAGTTGGTCTATTTAAATAAATATATAGATTTACAAATGCTCAGATTCTCTGAAGATGTCACCCTTGAATATTCAGATAAAGGAACGGGATATAACCTCAATGTGGCGCCGATGTTATTCATTACATTAGTGGAGAATGCGTTTAAACACGGCATTACCCCTGAAAAAAATAACACCATAAACATACAGGTATCCTATGATGACAAAGAAATTACCTTTATTGTCTCAAATCCAATGTCACCATTTAAAAAGTCAAAAGACGCCATCGGCGGTGTAGGTTTAGTTAATTTAGAAAGAAGGCTACAGCTACTTTATCCTGATAAGCATAGGTTAAATATTGAAACTTCAAACAACACATTTAATGCTAAGTTGGTTTTACAATGATTTTTAATGTGGTCGTCGTCGACGATGAAAAACTAGCCCTTGAGCTGATTTCGGACTATGTAGAAAAAACACCATTTTTGTCATTGAAAGCTAGTTTCAGAGACAGTTTTGCAGCCATAAACTATCTTAATAGTCATCAAGTAGACCTGTTACTGCTCGATATTAATATGCCTTCATTAAATGGTATCGATTTAGTATCTTCTTTGCCTAATCCACCTAAGATTGTTTTTATCACCGCTCACCCCGATTATGCATTACAAGGCTTTAAACTTAATGCGTTAGATTACTTAGTGAAACCTGTTCGTTATCCACAGTTTTTAAAAGCGGCTAACAAGCTTGTTGAGCTAAATAATACGGTGTCAGTGGTTCCCCTCACAAAAGACACTTCTAAAATTACCAATGATAATTACATTTTTGTTAAAGTAGATAATCGATATGAACGGATATTATTAGCTGATATAAGATTCATTGAGGCCTATGGCGATTACGTTACTTATCATCTAAAACATGGGAAGTGGTTGTCTTTTAAGACAATGGGTCAAGCCTTAGAAAACCTACCCGCCAATGATTTTATACGTGTTCATCGATCATATATCGTAAACTTAAGGCATGTTGACACTATACATCGTGATCATTTACTCATTGGTAAACAAGATATTGTCATTAGTAAAAGTTACTATAAAAATGTGCAAGCCCGATTAACTAAATAATTAATCCTGATTACATTAACCAAAAGAACTACGATAAGCTCGTGGCGTTAATTGGGTTAACTTAGTAAATAAGCGCCTAAAGGCACTAACATCGTCGTAACCTACCTGAGTTACAATATTCTCTAGAGTTAAGTTGGTATTTTCGAGCAGTTGTTTTGCGGCGTCCACACGAAGTTGCTGTAAATAACTCAACGGAGTGACTCCTGTCGCTGCCTTAAAACGCCTGATCAAAGTACGCTCACTTAATGCACATTGATCACTCATCGCCTTAATAGTAATACTTTGGCTTAATCGTTCTTGCAGCCAATATTGGCAACTAGCAATCGCCTTGTCATTATGGCCTAAAGCCCCTTGTGCTCTCATATAGGGCAATTGAGACATCCGATTATTATCGAGTAACAACACCCGAGATAGCTGACTAGCCAATTGGTGATTGGTATATTTTTCAACAAGTTCAACACACAAACTGGTGTAAGCAGTCGTTGCGCCAGAAGTCCACACGTTGTTATTTTTCACAATCAACTTGTCCATAATTAACTCAACACTTGGGAAAAATTGACTGAATTTTTGTGTTAACCACCAACTTACTGTGGCTTTTGAATGATCGAGCAAACCTGCTTGTGCTAACGCGAAACTGCCCGTACAAAATGAGCAGATGGTGGTTCCGCTGGCATGAGCTCGCTGTAAGTAAGGGGTAAAGTTGGTCATATGCTTCAAATGATCTAATAAGCCTTGTTCATCCGTGTAATGATGCCCACCAACCAGCACTAAATCGGCTTGCTCTATTTCATTTAATTTCATGGTGGGCTTAAATGTGATGTGATTAGGTGTCGTCACCTCACTATCATCAAGGGACACAAATTTCACTTCAAACAAATCGCCCATACTTGTTCGACCAAAGTGTTTTGAAATACTATTAGCGATATTGAATATATCAGTAGGGCCAACGACGCCAGAAGGCATAATCCCCTCAAAAATTAAAATCGCAATAGTCTTCATGGTCACACCCAAACATAAGTGAATAAACGTTGACGATAAGTTACTCACGCCACAATGTCAATTATCGCACTATAAATGTCAATAACGCCACTTCTTAACTAGCAATATACAATCTAGAATATAGTTTCACTTTACAAGGAAACAGCCATGAAAAAGCTATGTGTTAAATCAGCAACGATCTTAGTCGCGATCAATCTAATCGCGATATTTTACTTAAACTTTAGCCAAGATCTGAATTTGACGGCGCAATTTTTAGTATTACCATGGTTGGTCATCCAATCGCTATTTGTATTATCAATCACATATTCAAATCAAGGAGATAACGCATGAACACCGCCGCCATTCTTTACCCTATAGCCATGCAGCTCGTATTAATTGCTATTGTCGCGCTTTTGACCGTGATGATGCGCCGCAAAGGTGCGTTTGCTGGTGATATAAAAGTTAGCCGTTTTAAGACAATGAATTTAGAAGGGATAGACGCTAAATACGTCACGCCTGGTAACAGTTACAATAATCAATTTCAAATGCCGATGTTATTCATCATATTTGTTTTGTTTGCCTTGCAACTGGAACAGGTAGATACGTTCTTTATATATGCGAGCTGGGCTTTTGTTGCATTACGTTACGCGCATGCCTATATCCACCTTACGTATAACAATGTTATTCATCGCTTGATGTGCTTTGGCAGTGGCGTACTCATTTTATTTGTATGTTGGGCTCGATTAATTATCACCGCTAGCTAGTTGCGAAGAGAAATAAGAACGTAATAAGAATATTGGACGGTTAATATAGACTGTATATTAACCGTCCTAAATTTTGTTTCTACACTCTATGGTCTATATGTTTCATACCCCATTGCTGCAAGGCCTGAATCACGGGTGCGAGTGTTGTGCCATATTCTGAAATAGAATACTCCACCTTAGGCGGGATTTCTGGGTAGATTTTACGTGAAATTATTTTAGCCGCTTCTAATTCTCGTAACTGCTTGGTGAGCATACGCTGCGTGATATTGGGCATAACACGTCTAAGTTCACTAAAACGCAATGTATCTTGAAGTAGATAATAAAGAATAATACCTTTCCATTTACCACCAACAACCTCTAGGGTTGCTTCAACAGGGCATCCAAAATTGCAGTCGTATTGTTTGTGAACCATCAGGCGCCTCTTAGGTATACAAAGTATACTTAGTATTAAAAATGTAAGTATCAGTAAAAAAAGTGCGTACTTACAAATGAAGTCCATACATTATATGATGCCTCCATCAATTCTACAACGGAGTAACAAATATGCATCAGGTCACAACCAATTCATCGCTTATTTTACCTACAAAAACATGGCGCAGTGTCTCACGTACTTTAATACGCAGCGCATTAATCACCACAGGGTTATCCATGACTCTTCTCACTAATATTGCAAACGCTAACGTCGATAAAATGCCTCCCATTAAATTATATACGTTTGAATGTGGCACGATAAAAGTCTCAAACATGGACGTATTTTCGTCGACAGGTGACTACGCTAAACAAGAAAGAACCCTGAGCGGCAGTTGTTTTTTGGTCCGTCATCCAAAGGGGGACTTATTATGGGATACAGGGCTATCAGCCGATCTTGTTGGCGGTAAGCCGCTAGTCAATGGTGTTTTCACACTAACAATGGCTAAAACATTACCTCAACAACTGGCCGAAATAGGCATGACGCCACAAGATGTCGAGTATGTATCTATTTCACACAGTCACTTTGATCACGTAGGTCAACTATCGACGTTTAAGACATCAACTTGGTTAGCTCAAGAACGAGAAGTTAACCAGATGTTTGCTAGCAAAGAATCACGTAAAGAATTCGCCGCATTAACAACGTTTAAACCTAAATTATTCAGTGGTGATTTAGATGTCTTTGGCGATGGAAGTGTAGTGATTCTAGACACCCCAGGCCACACTCATGGCCACACAGCATTACAACTGATGTTACCAAAAACTGGACCTGTATTACTATCTGGTGACTTATATCATCAAGCAACCAGTCGTGATTTAAAACGCGTACCACGTTTTAACAGTGATGAGCCACAAACCAGAGTATCAATGACTAGGTTTGAAAAAATAGCAAAGAAACTTGGCGCAAAAGTAATTATTCAACATGAAAAGGCACATATTGACAGCTTGCCGAAGTTACCTAAATATCTGCAATAGTTAAAATTGATTATTATATGGCGCAACAAGTACGCGCCATATAAAAACATAATCTAGAATGGGATAGTAATTAAGGCAATGTAATAACAACTGTTGTGCCTTCGCCCTCTTTACTATCTATCGTAATATCACCAGATAATTTATTTTTCACAATATCATAAGTTGTGCTCATGCCGACACCAACATATCCACGTTCGCTTTGAGTTGTGAAGAATGGTTTAAACACTTGTCTGAGAATAGCCTTACTCATTCCTTTACCATTATCAGAGTAGCTAATTTCAACACCGCCGTTGACTCCTTTTTCGACTTTTAAAGCAACCTTGCCACTACCATTATTATCGAAACCGTGTTTTAACGAGTTATTAATTACATTTAATAAAACCAAAGCCACATAACTTGGAATAGATTTTATTTTTAATGTGTGGTCACCTGAATAATTATAAACGATGTCACTTTGACCAAATTCAAAATCATAAAGCATCATCATTTTTTGCATGTAAGCAACTACATCAAAATTTTGAACATCCGTATCATCTTGATCAGCCGCAATTAAATTAAAGTTTTCTAATAAAGCAACCATGGGCTTTAAGGCCATTAGATTTTTATCATCACCAGCTGATTCAAGTTTCGCCTGAAAATCATCTAATGACAGAGCAACAGCGTAGGTGACATCTGTAGCTATATATCCTAAAGCGGCAAAGTTTTCTGATTTTGTTAGTTGAAGCTCTCGCACTGGTAATAAAGGGTCATCTTCCCTTTCAGGGATGGCGGTAGGCGAGATTTCGGCAGTTTTTGATTTTTTCCACATCATAAATGCAGCAACAACAGCAGCTACAGCAATAAGAGCAAAAACATAAAATAACATTTTAAAATTTGAGAGACTCTTATTCTCATTGGTCATATTTGTTAATTTTAAAAGGCTTTTACTTGCAATGTTTTGTTGCGTTTTAAGCTTTTCAGTTAATTCAGATAAATTAGCAGCCGTTTTTTCTCGCTCTTTAGTTCTCTGTTCATCAATTATTTTAGAATCTTTCGTATCTAATTGTTGCTGTGTTTGCTCAACTTGATGTTGTTCAAGTTGAGTGTCCAACTGAGTTTTTTGTGCTTGCAATTGACTGGTTAACTCTTTGAGCTTTTTATCTTTGAGTTGTATTTCTGCGTTTTTCTTAATATTTTCCTGTTGTGACGCTTTTAAACGTTTGACCTCTTTTTGCAAATTAGCATTAAATGTCGTGGCGCTCTGTTGACTTAAATTTAATTTCTGACTTAATTTAGCCATTGATGCTTCTTGCACCGTTAATCGGTTCTTAAGCGTTGAGATCTCATCTGTTTTTTTGTTTTTTAATTCTTCAGTAGGGCCGACCGATAATATTGCTTCATTATCATCTTTTTCTAAAAAAGAAGATAATTCAGGTACTGCTAATTTGGTTTTAGCTACATTTGCATTATTAATTCTTAAAACAATTTTAGAGTCTTGTTTGTTATAAGATAGGTCTATCATCGTTTTATCGAGTTTTTTACTGTTTTCAGTAACAATTAGCACATCTAAACCATTCATAGTTTGCTGTGCTGATTTTAAAAAGTTTCGTTTACTTGATGGTACATATAAAATATTAACACGTTTAGCTTCATTCATGGTTTGTACTAGTCGTACATCAATGTCTTTACCTTTAACGCCTTTACCCGCGAAATATCCACTAAAAAACTTATGTTTTTCAGCATCTTGATATACCCCAATGATAAAGTCAGATTCAACTGCGTCAGATGGCCAACTAATATACTTAGCAAACTTACTCATTAATTTAGCTTTTTCAAAGTCAACCGCAACGGCTGCAGCCCAAGTTTGACCTCCAACAACAAGACTCATACAAACAACCAATAACATAAACGTTACTTTAAATCGTGTAAAACTTGCTACCATGACATTCTCAACAAAAAATTAATAATATTTTCACATTCTACGTTGTATTCTACGTAAATCAATTGACTTTTTAACAAGTTAACTAAAAATAAAATGTTAAATAACACCATCTAACCCTGCCTTTACAGGCTGTTAAATCTCGACATATTCAAATAACAGAGCATATAGTTCAATTTCGCCTCTAGTTGCTCATTTATACCACATAATTACGCTCAAACTGTGCTGGTTTTAGCTATTCCTTCCCCGCTCAAATAAGTCATCTAGCTAATATCATAAAATGGAGGCTCAAAATTAAAACATAGACATCTATATAAATTTCACCTAAATCCAATTATTAAGTTATATTATTACTCTATTATCCTTAGCGCATCGAGGCTGTTTTGAGTAAGAGCAACATAAAAAGATTACAGGCGTTCGAGTCTGCATCAATATTACTAATACCATTATTCATCTTGATCGCTCTGACTATTTTATCGATGATGTGGCATGAAGGAGTCTTATCACTCACCCCGCTTTACAATAAAAAATCAGTGATAATTCACGGTCTCGTTTCCAGTAGTTTATTTATTGGCTATTATTTAATTATCAACCGAGTTCGAAAAACAATAAATGTATTAACACTTGAAAGTATTGATAATTTAGCTGAACTAGAACAACAAAAAAAAAGGCTGCAATTGGAAACCTACCAACACCAAAAAACCCATGCGCAATTATACAAATTAAGAACTCAAGATCCACTGACACAAATATACAATCAAGTTTACTTTCAAGAACTTTTAAGTCACGAAATTGACAGAAACAGACGTTACGGTAGCGACTTCTCATTACTAATCATTGAATTAGATAATTTGATTAAAATTAACGATATGTACGGTAATGAATTTAGTGATTTTGCAATAAAGAAGCTTTCTAGCCTCATAGAAACTCAACTACGAAAAAGTGATTTATTAGCTCGATATAGTGGACAAAGTTTTGCCATCATTGCGCCCAATACAGATATCGAAGCCTCAAAACAATTTGCAGATAGATTATGTAGAGCCATTGAACTCACCAATATTTCTTATGAAGGCGTTCCACTAGAAATTACACTTAGTATTGGTTTAGGCGCCCCAGCCGTTGTTGATGAATTAACAAATAAAAATTTAACACAGGCAACAGAACATGCTCTGAGCATTGCGATAGCCCAAGGTGGCAATCAAGCAGTTAACGAATGAAAATAGAATTAGAGAACATCAAGAACGCTTGCCTTACTTAGATTTCCTTAATATATAAAAGAGAAACTTTCCATATTGAGTTGATTGGCGTCTCAGATGAGATATTATTACTACAATTTTTTAATTAATAGGTAATTAGTATTAATGCTAAGAACTTTTATTCTTTTCTTTTCATTACTTTTGGCAACCAGTGTTGCAGCTTCTTATTCAAACACTACGTTCGAAGAAGCTTTTAATAAACACAGCTCAATCATGCTATTAATTGATCCGGTTACTGGCGAAATAGTCGATGCCAATGCAGCAGCGACCCAATTTTATGGCTATCCAATAAACACATTGCGGCGCATGACAATCCAACAAATTAATATGCTCAGCAGCGAACAAGTGGCTAAAGAGAGAGTCGCCGCTAAAAATGATAATCGAAACTATTTCATCTTTCGTCATAAAACGTCAAACGGCACAATAAAGACAGTTCAAGTGCATTCTTCTGCCGTGACTATCAAATCTCGCCAACTTTTATTCTCAACCATCCGTGATATATCGTTAGAACGCTCTATTAAAGAACAGTTATGGCAATACCAAAGTAACCTCGAAGCTATGGTCGATGAACAAGTCAACACATTGCAAAAACAATCTTTTTATCTATTCATTGGTATTATTTTTTTAATTAGCCTAAGTATATTTTTAGTTTACTTATTACAACGAAAAAATAGTGCCGAAGCACAAATTAAAACATTAGCTCAAATTGTTCAACAAAGTCCTGTTTCAATTGCCACCCTTGGTGAACAAGGTGAAATAACCTACGGCAATGCCGAATTTGTTAAGCAACTTAATTTAAAACATGGCTTAGACAGCTTAAAAGCAAACAATCTGATCACCCTATATGACAAATGTAACCCTAACATATCGGCCTTGATAGAAAGCATGAAGAAAAATTCGCAATGGCAGGGCGAGTTACTTACCATTGACAAAAACGATCAAGAATATTGGGAATTTTCAAACGTCTATCCATTATCAGCGGCTACAGATAACGCCAAACATGTCATCATTAACCAAGATATTACCCACATAAAAGAGAATGAAAAACAATTGAGATTGGCTTCTGCCGTGTTTCATACTGCTACTGAAGCAGTAATGATTTGTGACGCAAATAATCATATTTTAGCCATCAATACACCATTTACCGAGATCACTGGCTACTTAGAGCAAGAAGCGCTAGGACATAACCCTTCAATATTAAATTCAGGTCACCACGATGATAGCTTTTATCGTCAAATGTTTAAGGAGCTAGAGAATACTGGTTGGTGGCAAGGTGAAATTTGTAATCGACGTAAAAATGGTGAAGTCTATTATGAATGGTTATCGATCACTGCCTTAACAACCCCTGACGGGCAGCTTGAAGCTTATGTATCCTTATTTACTGATATTACAAGTAGGAAAAAAGTCGAAGACAAAATTTACTATCAGGCAAACTTCGATGCTTTAACGGGTCTAGCTAATAAAAATCTATTTTCAGATAGGCTTAAGCATTGTTTAAACCTTGCAGAATGCGGCATCAATGAAGTTGCACTCTTATTTATTGATCTAGACGGGTTCAAACAGATTAATGATAGTTTGGGTCATGCTCAAGGTGATTTATTACTTAAAAAGGTCAGCGAGAGATTAACAAAAATCCTCAGAAAATCAGATATGCTCGCACGGCTCAATGGGGATGAGTTCGCGATTATATTGTCAGACAAACACGATATTTATGACATTGAAATAATGGCAAATAAAGTCATCGATGAAATTGCTAAACCTTTCCAGTTAAGCACGAAAAAAGGCTACATAACCGCAAGCATCGGCATTGCAACGTCTCCAACAGATGCCAGTACCGTCGAAGAGTTACTTAAAAAAGCTGACAGTGCCATGTATAAAGTGAAGAAAGATGGTCGGAATAACTTTCGATTTTTCACTCAAGCCATGGATGACGAAATACAACGTAAGAGTCAATTAACCGCAGAATTAAGAGAAGCCGTGCATGATCAAGACTTCTCAGTATGGTTTCAGCCTATCCACCATAGCCATACAAATCATTTATCGTATACCGAAGCCCTTGTACGTTGGAATCATCCTGAAAAAGGCGCTATCTCGCCATTAGATTTCATCCCATTGGCTGAAGAGTTGGGGCTCATTAATCAGTTAGGTTATTTTGTGCTTAATAATGCTTGCCAGCAAGCGGTTGGTTGGCAGTCGCTAACCGATAACCCACCAGGAGTTGCAGTCAACGTTTCGTCAATACAATTTGAACAAGACGATTTTGTCGACCAAGTATCAGAAGTACTAGCCTTATCTAAACTTCCACCGCATATGTTGAGCTTAGAGATAACTGAAAGCTTATTGATTGCCGACGATATCAAAGTCTTAAATCAACTGACTATGTTAAAAAACTTAGGCGTAAATATTAGTATTGATGATTTTGGCACCGGCTATTCGTCATTAAGTTATTTAAGACAATTTCCCATAGACAAACTTAAGATCGACAAAAGCTTTATTGATGATGTAAAAGAGATAAATTCTGATACTCGGCTTATAAGTGCAATCATTTCTATCGCAACCAGCTTAAAAATGGATGTAGTTGCAGAGGGCGTTGAAACAGACTTTCAATTAAACCAAATTAAAAATCTGGGCTGCGACTTTGTTCAAGGTTACATATTTAGTAAACCATTACCCGCTGAAGAATTAGAGCGCTACATTATCGCGTTGAATAAATAATTAAAACCTATTAATACCAACCTGTGAGTACAACGGACTTGATATTACAAAAGCATTTATTAAGTCTAACAGGCCAGTAGTCAATATAAGGGGACGGCCACTGTCTCATTATTTCACTTATACGTTTGACCATCACTCCTCAGAACAGGATAATGCATTTTTAAATTTTACGGGTAATACCAATGCTTAAATCTTTCCGCATCATTAGTCTATTAGAAGGCTTCTCTTATTTAGCAATATTAAGCGTTACGCTTGGTTTTATCAGTCGCGATTTTGTCTCACTATTAGGCATGGCTCACGGCGTATTGTTCATCATTTATTTACTTTTATCTTTAGGTGCTTCTAATAAGCAGCCACGTTCTTTAATTGCCTTTTTATTATTTTTTATTGCCTCAATAGTTCCCTTTGCTTTTTTAGCCGTTGAGTATTATCTAGGTCGACAATTAGCTTCTCAAAAATTGACACAAGCACAAGCTTAAGCTCACTAACTTTTAGAGAATATTATGGCAAGAACCGCCTCAGCACTACACATATTGGTTAAACATAAAGAGCAAGCCGAAGACATTTTAACGCAGCTCAACAAAGGCGCTAAGTTCCAAACGCTTGCCAAAAAACACTCTAGCTGCCCATCAGCGAAAAAAGGAGGTAGTTTAGGAGAGTTTAAAAAAGGCGCCATGGTACCAGCGTTTGATAAAGCTTGCTTTACTGGGGAGGTTTTAACACCGATGCTAGTTAAAACTAAACATGGCTGGCATGTTGTGAAAGTGCTTTATCGCACCTAGGTTACGTATAAAAAGACAGATTAACGTCCCTTTAAGGAACGTTAATCAACGTATTTCCTAACCAGATTTATTTACCTGTTTGTTATCACTCACTACCATCATTTCGCACTTAACACAGTCAAATACCAACTTAAGGGTATCATTCCCTATTTCAATAACGAGGGGTTCGGCTTTAATATTCGGTACTTCTTTAGGGCACAAATTAAAGTTATAACGCAAGCAATGGCGAGTCACCATTAATGGTGCATCTTCTGTGACGGTATTAAGCTCATACGCATCTTCAATATGAATAACACCGTGTTCGGTATAGAAATCTCGGGCACGTTGGTTAGCTACGTTATCTAGAAAGCTCAAGCTATTTGTAGGATAAACAGCGTCATCATTACGCTTCCACGCCTTTGGTCGCACGTAATTTTCAACTCGTGCAGCGTTTAAAGCGTCAATAGCATCACGGCGCAGTCCGTTTAATGCCCCAGCTGGCAAGAAAAACTGCTCTACGCCCCCGGTTTCTAAGTCTGTTAAGCGATAATCTGTACTGCCAAGTTTACCCAACTGCTTTTTCAATGTGGCCAGTGAGCGCGCCGTATCATTAGCCTCTTGGTGCTCAAATTCAGTTTCAACACGAATACTAGTCCCAAGATGGTCATCAACCACCAGCGAAAATCCGCCTTCAACAGCTGATAATGCCATGGAAACATCAATAATTCGCTTGCTTGACGGTTTTGATAACAGTGTTTCAAAAGTATGATCGTGATTGCGATATAACGTCATTCCTACTTTTAAAGACGCAGGCATATTTTTAACAAAAAGCTTATTACCATCACTACGATTTACGCGCAGCCCTTCGGTTTTATCATCACTCATCACCGCTTTTTTATGGTCTTGTACAAAATAACCTAAACCATCGGCGTTATTAAAAGTCACATCAGAATTAACGATAAAGAAATCTTTGTGAATGCTATCGACAGTACCGACTTCTTCGCCCATATATTTAGGAGTTTGGAAATCGCTTAGGCCATCGGTTCTATCATTGACAAAATAATCAGTCTTGCCGCGATTAAAACTTTTATCAGGGTTTGGGGTAAAGTTGTGCTCACATTGGCCATGGGACATATTTGATAATTCAGGGCGCCTCGCCATTATCTTATCGAGCTCTTGTCGATAATGCGCCGTAATGTTCTTCACATAACTAATATCTTTTAAACGCCCTTCAATTTTGAATGAACGCACTCCAGCATCGATCAATGCCTCTAAGTTATCAGTTTGATTATTGTCTTTAGGCGATAATAAATGCTCATTTTCAGCAATAACTTCGCCTTGGCGAGTCGTCATATTACACGGCAAACGACACATTTGACTGCATTCACCACGGTTTGCACTACGTCCCGTATAAGAATGTGAAATATTACACAAACCGCTGTAACTAACACACAATGCGCCATGAATAAAAAACTCAAGCTGCATCTTAGTGCTCTTAGCCACTGCACGAATTTGCGGCAAAGTAAGTTCGCGCGCTAATACCACTTGGCTAAAGCCAACTTGCTCTAAAAAAGCGGCTTTCTCTGGTGTTCTATTGTCCATCTGCGTGCTGGCATGAAGTGCAATAGGCGGTATGTTAAGTTTTAAAATACCCATATCTTGTATAATTAACGCATCTGCGCCGGCTTCATACAATTCCCAAATGAGTTTTTCAGCGACCTCTAGTTCATCATCACTCATGGTCGTGTTAACCGCTACAAATACTTGTGCATTGTAGGTGTGCGCAAAATCACACAGACGTTTAATATCGTCTACCGTATTTCCCGCACTATAACGCGCGCCAAACGCAGGGCCGCCAATATATACAGCGTCTGCCCCATGTAAAATAGCCTCCATCCCAAACTCAGCATTTTTTGCAGGTGCAAGCAGTTCTAGTTTATTACTACCCACATCTATAGGGGTTAGAACACGCGCATCATCGCTTACGAGCAATGCTTGTGGCGCTTTTGGATCGAATATTTGTGGTTGCTTCATGACTATTTACTATATTATGGCGCTTAAGCGCTTTATTTATGATGGCATTATACAAGCCCGCACTAGTGACAGCCATAACTAAATAATGAAGAAGTAAAGAGGGGTAACCTAGGTTAATAATAACAAACGGGTGCAAGTACTAAAGTAGCCCTTACACCTACCCCTTTATTAATTACTCACAGCGCAATGAATTAACCGGCTTTGTCATTGCTGCTTTATACGCTAAGCCGCCAACGGTTAACCACGACACCGTTACTGTTAACCCCCCACTAAGCAAGAACATCAACGGGTGCAAATCGATGCGATTAGCAAAAGTTTGCAACCAATCATTCATAAAATAATAAGCAAATGGCCAAGCGACCACGTTGGCTATAATCACTAAACGCGTAAACTCACTGGTTATTAAGCGACTGATTTTCCACACACTGGCGCCAAGTACTTTACGAATACCGATTTCTTTGATGCGCCTTTGGGTCGTGAACGAGGCTAAACCAAACAACCCTAAACAGGTGATCATAATGGCCAATACGGCAAAAACGTTAAGCATATTTGATTGCTTTTCTTCATTTTGATACAAGGCATTATAATTATCATCCAAGAAGGTACGACTAATAGGAATGCCAGGATTCACTTGCTTCCAAGCACGATCAATTTGCCTCAAACCATTAAACATAGCGCCATCCTTAATTTTTACTGTTGTTCTTGGTAGCTTAAAACTCGCGGTTTTGTTTAGGTAGTTAAAATAAATCATCGCTTTAATAGGCGTACGAATAGATTTGTAATAACTGCTGCCCACCACACCTATTATTTTGTGCTTTTGCAGTGCGTTGCTAGAGCCTAAAGACAAAGTAATGCCTAAAATATTCTCAGGTGTTCTGCCCAGTGCCCTGACTAATGCCTCAGACACCACAATGTTTCCGGTATTGATCTTCGTATCTTCATTTTCAACATAAACATCTTGGCCAAATTCCTTACTGAACAGACGTCCAGCAATCAACTTGATGGCATAGGTCTCAAAGAACTGATAACCCACATAATTATTATCAGTATCAATCCTATTTTCACTTCCTTGCTCATCGATAATACGAGCAACCGTCGTACTTCTTGGCGATTCGGTCGGCACAACATGAGACATCACTACAGATTCAATATCAGGACTACGCAGCAATTGGCTAGAAAACGCATCAAAAGTGTCACCCACCTTATTCAAAATAATCAGGTTGTCACGCTCATAACCCAGTGTAATGCTCTTGGCCAATTGCATTTGTAAATATACTGCCGAGGTAGCAATAATCAACATTGATGCGATGGAAAATTGCAAGATAACTAATCCTTTACGTAACAAGATACCTGCATTACCACGGCTCACGTTACCTTTAAGTACCAACGCGGGCTTAAAGGCTGACAAATAAAAAGCCGGATAACTACCAGCAATCGCGCCAACGAAAATAGCCAAAATCAATAGCCCGACGACCAATAAACCATCAAATAATGCAAATGGCATATCAACGCCCAATAAATCGATAAAATAAGGAAACAATAACGACACAACAGCTAGCGAAAATACAAATGAAATTGTTGCAAAAATTACTGACTCACCAATAAACTGCATCACTAGCTGACTGTTATAGGCACCCAGAGACTTTCGAACCCCTACCTCTTTGGCTCTTTGCGTTGCCCTAGCGGTAGACAAGTTCATGAAGTTGATACAGGCAAGAAACAAAATGAGCACAGCAATGACCGAAAATGAGTACACTGCGGTGATACTGCCATTGGGAATCAAGCCACGGCGGCTTGTAGCATGCAAATGAATATCCAGTAATGCAATGCTTTTGACCCCATAACTGCGGTCAGGTGAAGTGATTTTGCCCCGCTTATCGGCATATCGACTGGCCCGTGCGGTAAATTCTGCAACATCACTGCCCGTTTTAAGCGTGACATAGGTGCGTACAGAAGCGCCGCCCCAAGTTGTGGTAAAAGAGTCACCAAACGATGGTCTAACAATCAATGCGGCTTTAAGCGGTAAAATAAGATCTAGAGGTAGCGTCGTCGGGCCAAAGCGAGAAGAAATAACACCAGTAACTTTGAAATCATTGCCGCGAATACGCAAGACTTTGCCCAATACATTGATATGCCCAAAAAGCTTAATCGCCTTATCTTCACTCAAAACAATACTTGATGGTTCATTCAAAGCAGTAACGGCATTGCCACTAACAAAGGGAAAGTCAAACAGACTAAATAAGCTTTTATCCGCAAAATACGCGAACTCGTTAAAGGAGTCATTATTGCCAAGCTTTATCGTTTCCTTCCATTGAATAATACGGGTGAATTCGTCAATTTCAGTGAATTTCTCTTTGAAGGCCTCCCCTAGAATATAAGGCGTAATAGCTAAATCATCGGTGCCTTGAATATGATCCAACCGATAAATAGACTCGGCTTTACTAAACCCTTGATCAAAACTGGTTTCATAATTGATGTATAAAGTAATCAATATAAAACAGGCAAAACCCATGGTTAAACCCAATAGGTTAATGAGACTGCTTAACGGATTATTGAAAAAATTACGACTCGCCGTCATTAAATAATTGCTAAACACTTGTGACCTCCAAGGTTTCATCATGAACCTGCAAACCATTTAAATCATCCGTATTTTCAACCCTGTGATCACTAAGCACCTTACCATCAAGTAAATTAATGATACGGCTGCCATATTGAGCATGCGCTTTTGAATGAGTCACCATCACAATTGTCGAACCTTCAGCGTTCAGTTTCTGCAACAACATCATGACATCATGGCCATTTTTAGAATCGAGGTTACCCGTTGGTTCATCGGCCAGAATCAACTCTGGTTCTGAAACCAGCGCCCTTGCAACAGCAACCCGTTGTTGCTGACCGCCAGATAACTGTTGCGGCATATGCTCGCTGCGATGAGCTATATCAACCTTTTTTAACACGGCTGCAACTCGCTCTTTTCGCTCACTTACTGGTACATTTTGGTAAATCAAAGGTAATTCAATATTGTCCCACACCGACAACTCATCAATAAGGTTGAAACTTTGAAATATGAAGCCTAGGTGCTGCTTGCGAATGTCTGCTAGGCCCCTTTCACTAAGAGCAGACACATTCTTGCCAAGAAAGGTATAGTCGCCACTCGTTGGGCTATCCAACATGCCAACGATATTAAGAAAGGTTGACTTCCCGCAACCAGACGGCCCCATAACAGACATGAACTCGCCTTTGTTAATGGTTATATCCATATTATCAATGGCCACAGTTTCAACATCTTCGGTGCGATAAAACTTACACAGTTTTTTTAATTTCAACATTTTTATAATGCTCCTAATAAACACGCCAACTCTTGTCATTTTGACACCTTGGTAAACAGTTCCGGGTCTGTACCAATCGACAAAACACACATAAAGGGAACGACGTAATACAACAACAATTGGGATCACTGAACCCAAAGCCGTTATTTTCAATAAAAAATAAACCATCCTAAAATGATGGCGCTATGTGATGACACTAGAGAAAAATAAGCCGATCCATTTTTTTATACTCACCGTAACTTGAAGTGATAACCCGTTCGCCGATCACCAATCCCGACGACACCTCCAACACATCAGCATTACGTTTGCCAAAACTGACTTGACGCTTGGTCGCGCCTTTGCCATCAATATCCACAACAAACGCCCAACTGCCTCCCGTATCTTGATAAAATCCTCCGCTATCAACGACTAATGATTTGCTCTCATCTCCCAGCTCAAGCCTGATTTGGAGCGTTTGACCACGGCGAATATTGTTAGGTGGCTCGCCAACAAAAGCCCAATCAACTTCAAATTGACCATTGGTTATCCCGGGATAAATTTTAATCACTTTTAATTGCAAACTTTCACCAGATAACTTGTAACTACCGAGCTGCTCTTTAGCCACGCGGTTGATATAGAACTCATCGACCAAGGTTGTCACTTTGAAATTATTGAGCACATCAATTTGCCCCAAACGTTGACCAGCAGGCATAGACTCGCCCAATTCAGCATCCAAAAACGTCAACTGACCATCAATGGGCGCCACCAATTTAAGGTTGTCTAAACTTTTGCGGGAGATCCCCAGATTGCTCTGCAACATTTTCACGTTAATTTCGAGTTGTTCAATTTGCTCCGCTTGCAGTGCCAACTCTTTAACCTGACTTTCTTTGACCACATCACGGCGCGCTTGAAAATAGTCAAGTTCGTCTTTAACCTGATCAAAATCATCCTGTGCGATGAGCCCTTTACTTAACAACCTTTTACGTTTGCCCTCTTTTCTTTTAAGTCCTTTAATTCGATATTCAATTTCAATCAAATCGGTTTTCTTGGCTAGTCGACTACGTTCCATAGCCAATCGCGTATTTCGCAGGTTATTAATTTGTTCAGAAACATCGGCTTCACGCGCCAGTACATTGAGCTGTAAACTTGAATTGCTCAATTCAAGAATTTTGTCACCGGCTTTTAACATCACGCCTTCTTCAAGAAAGATGCGCTCTACCCGCCCTCCCTCAATAGCATCGAGATAAATAACCCTTTTGGGCGAAATAGTGCCCCGCACAGGTAAAAACTCTTGAAATTCACCTTCTCTGACAGCACTAACAACCAACCGCTTAGCATCTATTTTCAAGCTCTGGCCTTTGGGCGCCGACATAAAATAACTGCCAACTCCCCCGACAAAAACGACAATAGCCAATGCTTTAAATATCGATTTTATTCGGGACGAGAAAAACGATTTATGGTCAACTTTTCGATCCATGTTATTGCCCTCCACACAAAATAGTCATACAACGATCTTGCGTGTTTTGCGTTGAATTGAGTGCGGCTGCTAAACCAGCAGATCCAAATAGTCGTAACATCAAATGACCGCCTTATTTATGTTTTTTGAAACGATAAACAAAACGATCTGTTTTACCTTTCGTGCTCTCGTGCCAAATGTCAGTATCAAAATGATCATCGGGGTTGGCTAACACACTCAAAGAGCGATCTAAAACAAAACCAGCCTTAATGACTTCGTTAAGCACGAAGGTGTTTTCTACCCGGTGCAATTTTTTAGTATGAGAAGAACCAACACCAGAACCGGCATTGTGATCAATAACAATGAAATAGCCGTTATCCTTAAGTTTGTTATGAATAGTTTTTAAGAGCTTTTGGCGATCAAACCCTTCTTTATTAATAAGGTCGTGATAATTAAGCGCCGTAAATATTCTATCGACAGGCTCATTTAGGTCGGAGAGATCAAGCTGTTTTAAAACAGATATATTATTAAATTTCGTTAAATTCCTTTTTTCCAATTTACCTTTAACACTGTATATTTTTCCTGAGTTATTAAGCATTCGAGCAAATAAATCCGTGTAATAACCTCCACCAGCTATAAAATCGACAACCGTCATTTTAGGTTTAATATCAACTAACGCTAAAATGTCGGCAGGCCTTCTAGCCGTATCTCTTAATTTGTCTTGCTGTGGTCGCTCCTTTGCATTAAGTATTTGATTAATGTCATTGGCCTGCGCCATTAAAGGTGCAGATAAAATAAGTAAGCTTGAAAGTAACAATGTCATTTTGTTCATGTCTTTTCCTGATAAATTAGTAGAGACTCATTTTTAACGCGAGTTTGATGATTAACAATAATCAGATGATGATATGTTGCTTATATTCTGATGATTTTTTGATGATTTTATTTATTTTCAATAGATTAGCTAGTGATAACCATTAATCTAATGCGATAGAATAGGTAAAAAAAGGACGCCTTAGTGATACAACCATTATCAAAAATATTTTCGGTGGGAGGATTTACCGTCGAAAGAGAATTAAATACCATCTCCCATAATGGTCAGTCTCACATTGTTGAGCCCAAAGTGATGGCATTGCTTTGTTATCTGTCTTGTCATGCTAACGAAGTTATTTCTCGAGATAAATTAATGACAGACGTATGGCGTTCACAAGTCAGTGAAGGAGCCGTTAATCGCGTTGTTGGTTTACTCAGAAAGGCGTTATCAGATAGTGCCGACTCTCCCCGTTATATCCAAACGATTGCCAAAAAAGGTTACCGATTAATTGCTGATGTAAAAAATATTGAAGACGAAAAAAAGGCGGATCCAACCTCGTTAACAAAACATTCAAACGCGAACTTATGGCTAACAAAATTAAGTACTAATAACCTTATATTGATCGCTTTAATCCTAATATCGATACTCTTAGTGATAAATTGGCAAAGTGTCACATCCACTTCCAAGAAGTCTTTTACAATAACCAATCCAACCTTTGAGCAACTAACCAGTGAGCAGGGTTTTGAATACGATGCTTCTCTTTCACAAGATGATACGTGGCTAGTGTATCGCCACCGCAAAAATGCTAACCAGTCTTATCACTTGTATCTTAAAAAACGCGATCAACAACAAAAAATACAACTCACTGATTCAGCGTTTAATGATCGCTCACCAGCAATCTCTCATGACAAAAGTAAAGTTGTATTCTTTCGTAAAGGACAAAACACCTGTCACCTAAACTTATTAACTTTGGATGAAAACGCCAATCCCATTAAAGTGAAAAAACTCTACCAATGTGGCGCGGTCGAGCATTACAGCAATGTTGTTTGGGCTCCTGATAATTTATCGGTTTATTTTACCGACAGAGTTAACCGCTCAATGCCCTATCAAATTTATCAGCTTCATTTAAGTACCCTTAAGGTCGATGAAATAACTGGACGAGAAGATAACTATTATGGAGATAATGAATTGTCGTTGTCACCAAGTGGTGAACAGTTATTATTTTTTAGAAATAAATATTGGGGCAACAATCAAGTTTTTGTTAAAAACTTAATCACAAAAGAACAACGAAAAATCACCGAGTTAGGTTTTTTAAGCTGGACCCCAAGTTGGACCCCAGATGAGCAAGGTATTATTTTTAGCGATAATCGTTCCGGTGGTAAATTAAAATTACTCGATATAGCAACCGGCGATATTCACACGTTGTATCAATCTGCACACTCAATTAACTCGCCTCAACTAAGCGCCTCAGGCAAACATATTGTGTATTCAAGTAAAACAGCTGATGTAGATTTATGGCAAAGAGAGTTTACACACAATACGGCCAATGATTTACGTCTACAACCTAGGGTTAAATTAGCGGTGAATTCGAGCCGTAATGACAGCCAGCCAATCTATTCTAAAGATGGTCGTTCTTTGTTATTTATGTCAAATCGAAATGGTGAGTTTCAATTATGGCTAAAAAAAGAAGACGGTTTATTAGCCATAGAGTCACTGCCAATCAACACAAAAATAGACACCTACGCTTGGCACCCCGACGGTGTACAAGCCGTGATCGCAACAAGTGACAAGAAGGCCTATTTATTAAATACCAACACCTTAACGGTTGAGCTAATTGACCTTAGCGGTCAAAGCGCTGCTTTCCCAAGCTTTTCACCAAATGGCTCAAGCTTGTATTTCAGCTCAGATAAAAGTGGCGATTGGCAAATATGGCGCTACAACTTCAAAGCACAAAATACGGTTCAAATAACCCAACAAGGCGGCTTTCAAGTAAAAGCAGATGATATTGATGACCTGTTATATTTTACCAAATATCGACAACAAGGCATTTGGCAACTGAACTTAAAAACGACAGAAGAAAAACTGATAGTAAGTAAGGTCTCTCATAGCTTAAATTTTAAGGTGTGCGCAGATTTTATTTATTATTCAACAGAGTCAGACAACATTGAACTATGGAGAATGGATTTAACAACGGCAAAAAGTCAGAAAATACTAACGGCTGCGCTAAATTCAAACTTCAAATTTGATTTAGCTGATAATTGTAAAAAGTTAACATTTTCACAGCGAGAAAATATTGAATCCGATATTTTAATGCTTAACCTTTAAAGCATTATTAATAGGCAACTAACTAGAGGTTAAGCAACTTATATTTAGCCTCTAGTGCAATGAAATCATTTCTGTCTTTAAACGAACTGTTCATCTTCACTTTCCCTCGATGTTAAAAAAATGTTAAGTTGTGCTGGCATTATCTCCCTAATAATAAGAAGCAAAATAATGAAGATTAATCGTCAACATTTTATTGTGATTGGGCCACTGGTCTCACTCATTTTCTATTTCGTGTTGCTGCAAAGTGGCTTGGCTGACATGCCAGCGACCGCTGCGGCAATTACCCTGCTCACAGTTATTTGGTGGGTGACTGAAGCGCTGCCCATTCCTGCAACCTCCTTAGTCCCTTTTGCGTTACTGCCCATGTTTGGTGTTGTTGATCATAAAACCGTTGCATCATCGTTAGGCAGTCACGTTATTTTGCTATTAATGGGCGCATTTATGCTGTCTAAGGCCTTGGAAAAAAGTGGCGCTCACGAGCGACTCGCCGTCTACATGCTGCGGATTGTTGGCGTGACAAGTGGCCGCCGATTAGTATTTGGTTTCATGATCTCTGCTGGCTTTTTGAGTATGTGGATTTCTAATACAGCAACCACACTCATTATGCTGCCCATTGCGCTGGCCATATTAGCCCATGTTGATAACCCCAAATTAAAAGTCGCTCTTATTTTAGGTATTGCCTATGCGGCGAGCACCGGCGGAATAGGTACGCCTATCGGCACACCACCCAATGTTATCTTTATGGGCATTTATGAAGAGCACACAGGTAAAGAATTTAGTTTCTTAGAATGGATGAAAGTGGGTGTGCCAGTGGTTCTTATCAGCCTGCCGCTGATGGCGCTGTGGTTAACGCGCAATGTAAGACTGGAACAAAAAATAACCTTACCAGAGCTTGGTGCTTGGCGTCCTGAAGAAAAAAGAACCCTCATTATTTTTGGTTTAACAGCACTGGCGTGGATCACCCGCAAAGACCCCTTTGGTGGCTGGAGTGATTTGTTTAACGTGCCAATCGCTGGCGATAGCACCGTCGCACTGCTTGCTGTTTTGATTATGTTTATGGTACCGAATGGTAAAGGCGGCCGCGTTCTTGATTGGAATACCGCCAAAGACATTCCGTGGGGTATGTTGCTACTCTTCGCTGGGGGTATAGCGCTTGCAAAAGGCTTTGTTGCTTCTGGTCTTAGCGCTATGTTGGGGGATTGGCTATCGTCATTCGCTAACTTGCCCATTGTTATTACCATTCTCACCATCTGTTTAATAGTGACTTATTTAACTGAAATTACCAGCAACACGGCCACAGCAACATTACTCATGCCAATTTTGGCTGTTGCCGCCACCAGCGCAGGCGTCGATCCAGCAGTGTTCATGATCCCCGCCGCCATGGCCGCCAGTTGCGCTTATATGTTACCTGTCGCCACAGCCCCCAATGCGATTGCTTATGGCACTGGTGAAGTTGATATAAAAGACATGGTCAAAGAAGGCGCCGCACTCAGTATTTTAGTGTCATGCGTTGTTGGTATTGTTTGTTTTTTGATGCTGACTTAGCCATTTAAAACAAAACGAAGTAGCACTATGTTTAAGAAATAGTGCTACTTAAAACTTAACTTTCTACGATAGATTCAAAGCAAAGCAAAGCAAAGCAAAGCAAAGCAAAGCAAAGCAAAGCAAATAATTAACTATTTATTATGGAAATTTTTATGATGAGTAAGTTTTCTATAACGTTTTTATAAAAATAACTTTAAACAGTTAATAAAATTTGCACGTTGTGATAACGAAACTTTAATTAGTATTACGGAGCTTATTCCTGGTATTATACTCTTCAAAAATTATATTCTGTTATAAATGACTCAACCAATAAAAATTATAGACTTATTCTCAGGTCCAGGCGGGCTTGGAGAAGGGTTTTCAGCATTGAAAAATGCTGAGGGAAAATCGCCTTTCAAAATTGCTATATCCATAGAGAAAGAAATAAGTGCTCACAGAACTTTAAAGTTTCGCGCGTTTTTCAGACAGTTTGGAAATGATGTGCCTAAAGAATATTACGACTTCCTTAAAGGGAAGTTAGGCTTATCTCCAGAAGAGCAATTATATAAACTTTCAAAATTTTCATCTCAAGTTGCAGCTGCCGATGCCGAAGCTCAAAATTTAGAGTTGGGCAAAGACAATAAGATCATTAATCAAAAAATAGCTAACGCCATTGGTAACGATGAATGTATTTTAATTGGTGGGCCTCCCTGTCAGGCATACTCATTAGCAGGGGTCGCTAGAAATAGTAAAAACCCAAATTATGACGCAAATAAAGATCCACGAAATTTTTTGTATAAAGAATATTTAAAGGTTATCGCGCAATTTCAACCTACTATTTTTGTAATGGAAAATGTGAAGGGTATGCTATCAGCAAAAGTTAATGGCGAGTCTATCTATGAAACCATATTTAGAGATTTACATAACCCATGCAAATCAGTTGAAACAGATCCTATAAAAGGAAGAAAAAGACATAACTATAAAATATTGTCATTAGAAGTTCCCATTTCAGAAAGTGAAAAAATAAAACCAAAAGACTTTGTAGTTTACAGTGAGCATCATGGAATACCGCAAAGAAGGCACCGTGTCATACTGATAGGTGTTAGAGAAGATTTATCTCCTAATGTAAAAGATATTTGTTTAGCTAAGCAGGAAGAAATAACCTCTGTAAAAGATGTTCTATTTGATTTACCAAAGCTAAGAAGCGGATTGTCAAAGCTTGAAAATACGGATGATAATTGGGTTCATAGCATCCAAAACGATGTAAAGAAAACAATAGAATCTTTAAAAGCAAATCAACAACCCGAAATAGCGACTGAAATTGAAGCGATATACAAATTAATAGAAACGCCACCTAACAAACAAGGGAAAGTCTTCACCTTACAGCGCACTTCAAATATTGAAAATAATGAATTAAGAAATTGGTTTTATGATAAAAAATTAGGTAAATACATTACTAATCATGAAACTAGAAAACACTTAACTTCTGATTTGCAAAGATATTTATTTTGTAGTGTATGGGGGCAAGTAAGTGAGCGACTTAATTGGGCTTCACGTACTCCTAAATCGAAGGATTATCCTGAATCCCTTATTCCTAATCATAAGAATTTTAGGAGTGGAAAGTTCGCAGATAGATTTAGGGTGCAACCTTGGAACATACCGGCGACTACAATTACCTGTCACATATCTAAAGACGGTCATTACTATATTCATCCTGACCCATTGCAATGTAGAAGTTTGACCGTTAGAGAAGCAGCTAGAATCCAAACCTTCCCTGACAATTACTTCTTTGTTGGGAATAGGACTGAGCAATACGTACAAGTAGGTAATGCCGTACCACCATTGTTAGCTAATAAAATAGCTAAAGTGGTATCTACCATAATTACTTAAGCTATATCAGGGGGGAAACCCCTGATCGTTATGGCTTAATAGACGCTAAATAACGAAATCAAACCCGTCTGCATATGCTTTATCCCTGATATCAACAGCACTTTTTAATTGCTTATCAGAAGGTACTTTTCCGTATTGGTGTAATGCTGCACATTTAAGTGGTATACCTACATTTAGATGAACTGAGTCGTATTTTGATGAATAGAATTCCGAAATAAATGTCCATTCTTTCGCTGATACATTCATAACATATTCAAAGTTATTTATTGTTTTGGATGTGTTTTTTATTTCATTATTGCCTTTTTTAAGTTCAACTAATTGCTTGTTAGTTAATAAATCTTGATCATCGATATTTTTCAAGTCAATATCGAGGTCTTGAAACTTGAGCCACCCTTTTTCAGACTTACAAAACTCAGAAGGGTTAGCTATTCCTCCCCTAAAAGATGAATCAGTTATTTTCCCTCGAACAAATTGACCGAGCTCGACAATAAAATCAGTTAAGCTATTTGATACTTTTTGTTTTTTATATATACGTTCTAAATTAATATCCATATCGTGTTTTTTTAATGAATATCTAAGCAGAGCCAATGTGTAAGTTACAACCTCAGCCTTAAACCCTTTTTCCGCCTTATACCAGTCTGAACGAGGGATAGCATAATCAGCAGCTCTAAATAAAATCATTTTTGCAACCAAGTCATTAAAAAATACAGCGCCAAACTCATCTTCATTTTTTTCAAACTCTTTCAGAATTGATTGGCCTAGTAATTTTAAGTTAGCTTGCGCACCTCTTTTAACTTCATTTGGTTTCATTCTCCATGTATTTTCATATTTGGCCATATCCGTTTTTGTAAACACCTGATTTTTAGGGTATTCAGCAATATATTTATTTTGTCTACTAGTGCTCATTGCTCGTAATTGAGTTGAATACTGTCCTCTAGCTCTCTCATAGAACCATTTTGAAGGAAAACCGGTTTCACCTGCCGGCATTAACTGTTTTCTAGACCTTGTTTCAATATTCGTATGAAAAGGATGATTAGATACCAAATCAGATTGCTGGATAGAGTTTTGAGAGTTGGCAAATGTTGCAATATTACTTTTTAAGATGTCAGCCGTTTCTTTTTCTTCTACAACCGTCAATTTCATTTGGACAAATACTTTAGATAGATCTATTTCACTGTATAAATAATCTCGGTCTTCTCCTTTCAACTTACCTTTATCTCGAGGTGAAAAATATATTGCTGCCGTAGTTTGACCACCATTAACTATTTGCATATTTTCCATTTCTGAGACAACAATTTGTCCATCAACTATTTCTGTTTTTATCGAAGTCGCTGTGACAGTTAACCCGTTGTTATAAGCAAAGAAACGTTCTGGTTCTGTTAATAAAGATTTTCTCATTCCTTTATTGGTTCCAGCTCTAAAATCTAGAAAGGTCCGTACATTGCTTTCTAATAAACGTTGACCAAATTCATCATAGATATTACTTAATAACGTTCCCGGCATAATCCCTAAATAGGTACTCACGCCATTTTCTAAGTTGTTAGCAGGCAAAACCTTTAATCCACCACCTAACGCTTTAATGTCTACAGTAAATTCTTCAGAATCACTACCGGACTGAGATAACTCCTTTAATCTCTCTATATCCCAAATTTCAATAGAAGTGTCTTTATCTAATATTTCATCTATGGATAGTTTCTTAACGCGGGCACTTAATTGCTGATCGGTAAATATTACAACTCGAATTTTTATAGCATCGTCAAGATAGTGGCTGAGTTCATCAGCTGCCATTCTGCCGGGGTCTGTAACTTCAAGATTATCAATGAAGTTTTTATCTACACTACCTTGAAAGAATTTTGTTACCTTTTTACTAATATCCTTGATGTGTGTATTGGTTAGTGTATCAATATGATCCTGTTCATTTGTGAAATTTACAATAATTCCGCAAATAGTTTTCTCAAGTGCATTCCAGCTATAACCATCTAACCTAATGCCTTTTCGAGTATTTCGATAAGGACAATATTGAACATCATCTAAAATTCCAGCTTCTGATAATAAATCACTTACATGTTCAAAAAAGCTCTCTTCTGGGAAGATTTCATTTTTATCGGCATCAATATTAGAAATACTATATAGTTCATTCTTATACTCTAAAAGATCATCCATTTTTAATTACCCCTTCAATAGCTATTTTACTTTCGTATTTTCTAATCTCTGAAACGATTAAGTCGTACTTCAGGTTAGAGATCGAGCAGGGAACATCCCCTCGTCTTAAACACGGAAATGAATCTGTAATTTCATAACACGCTAATGAAATTAATGTGCAGTTACTGTTCAGCTGTTTTTCACTAGCTTTTCCATATAGATCGGTAACTTTTTGTAAAAAAAGAAGTTCAGATGGAAGATCTTTGCTAATTTTATTTAGGCATAACTCATATAAATCTTTAAGTGAATACCCATTTCTGGCATCCGATGGGTTTGCAACAATGTGAAGGATATATAGGTGTTCGGTAATTTTATCTAATTGCTCTAATGAGCTAATTGTTATTTTTCTCGCTTCGCTAGAAAAAGTGGTTTTTACTTCGACCGCTAAGTTGTTAAGGGTGAAATCTTGTTTTTTACCTTCGGGTCCTACCCAAAAACGCAACGAATCTGAAGGGGTATGTTGTTCTAAGAACAGTTCAGATAATGCATAGAGTTCTCCCCAAAAACCAATATATTCGGCTTCAGATAAACCAGTTCGTTGGGGTTTTAAAAAATTTGCCCAAGATTGAATCAGTTCAATAACTTTATTAAATAGCGAATTACCAGTAAGACCTGAACATTTATAAGCAATATCCTTCGTAACTATAGAGAATTTACTTTGTATTTCTAAGTCGTTGGAAGTTAACGTACATACTAATCTTCTCGAATCGTTTGCATAGTTAACTAATTCTAGCTTCACTCCAGCTAAGCTTTCAGGGGTGTGAAGATTTCCAGAGTAACTGTCATGAATATAAAAAAGTATTTGGCCTTCATTATTCATAGAAACCCAAAATCGTTCATCATTTAAAAAGAGTCTATGTCCTTCAGGGTAAATTGGATTTACGATACTTTTCCAAGGATTATCATCAAAAAATTCATTGTATTCACTCATCATTATACTCCTCAACTATATTTAGACGTTGAGCAACTTTATTGAGCATATAGCTATATTTTGTTTCTTTTATTAAATCTTTAAGTTCAGCTTGAGTTTTACCTTTTAGGTGCTCTGGACGAGGCAGCGCAATAGTAAACCCTAAAGTTGGAGATAGACCATGACCTAGTTTATATTTTATTTCATTAGTTTTAGTGTTTTGTTTTTTTCTAATTGCCACAGCAAATAGATAAATAATTAAAGTAGGATAAGCTCTATCCGGTGATGCTATATAGTCATAACTGACAGCTTTTGCTTTCTTACCTTTTATTATTGCCCTTGATGTTTCAGATAAAAATATCTTTTCATCATCACTGTTACCTAAATTTATACTCGGCTTACTAAAAATTTTTCCGTTTGAATTTAACAATCTCTTTGGCATATTAATTTCATGATCAGCAAAAGAATAAGGGGTCGAATTTTTCATGAATGATTTTTCCGACTCTTCAGTTAAGTCGTCTTCCCAGTTAGTTTTCCCTATTGTTTTTTGATTGAAAATAGCCACTTTAAACTTAGGGATTGTAGTATCTTTCATCATTGCCTTTAATTGATGAACAAGTGCTATATTTCCTACATCATCTTCAGGCAAATCGACTTTATCAATAAAATCTATAACATCTTGATACTCTACTTCAGATATAATAATTGAGGTTGACTGTTCATCTATATTAATTAGAGGCAGACCGTTATGAGTTTTATTTTCACGTCCTTCTGATAGTCTTCGAATAAATTTTTCTGCATATTTAAGGTTTGCATTATTAGGATTTTTATCGTTTTGAAATCTAAACCGTCTTAATATTTGCCCCCATAAATCTTGAGATCTTGTTTCAGAGATAGACGCTCCCATTTTATTTTTTGCTGTGATGATCATAGCACCGGGGTGTTCTCTAACTTTTAGTCCAAAGTCCTTTGGGGTTAGCCCTCTATCTCTCATAGTTCCCAATTCGAAATAAAGTTCATCAATTGCTTCAGCAATGAATGAATACCAATATTCAGACTCCTCAGATATAAATAATTTACAAAGGTCATCATATTTTGGCCTATAACCAAACCAGCGACACATTTGCATCAGAGTGTCATAAGCTTTTGAATTTCTTGTGAAATATGATACTGACAGGCCTTCTAAAGTAAGTCCTCTAGAAAGTTTATGGCCTCCAATAACTATCACATTAAGTCCAACATCTCTATATCTGGAGTAATCCAACACTTTTTCATTAGAGCCATTAGATTGATTAATTGCCCAAACTTTTATTTTATTAAATGAGTCAGTCATAGCACCGAAAACATCGGAGTATTTTTCTTCAACATTGAATAAGTTATAAAAAGTATCTTCTAAGTCTTTTAAAGTTTGGTTAGTTCTAACTCCTATTACACCCAGGCCTGCATATGAAGAAAATGCTTTTCTGAGCTCATCGAAATACTCTTTTATATAATACTCAAGTTTATTTTGATGAACTTTGAGGTGTGATACATTGACTAACATTGAGTTATGGGCCGTTGAATCGCCTCTAAGTGCTCTTATTGCACAGACCAAAACAAAACCTCTAATAGCTTTTTTTAAACTTTCAGGTATAGAATGTATTTCATCAACTTTTTTAAGCTCATAAAGGGAATTGTTATCTTCTAGCGAAACGATAGCCTTCGATGAACCGTCAAAATAAAAATTTTGTCCTAAATAATTGTTAGGAGTTGGAATCTTGACCATAAAATCTTTAGGAAACAAATCTGCTTCACTAGAATAAGAGTTTTCATCCGGATCAATAAATATGTTTGCAAAAGGTGTCGCTGTATATCCAATATAAGAACTTTTATTGAAAAGAGATAGCAATTTTCTTATACCTTCATTAGTACTTGTTATCTCATCTTTATGGTGTTTAGTATTTACAGTAGCGTAGTCTGCTTCATCATCGATGAGTAATAATGGATTGTCTAATTTAACGTTATTCTCTACATCCAAATAATGATGTTCACTAATCCATTCACAGAGTCGTTTCATCATTCCAGCGTGTTTTTTTATTGTAAAAATAACTGGATCAGAACCATTCAGACTAAAGCCTAATTTGTCAGCAAAAGGTTTCGTAAAGTCCCCCATTGTTGTCGTCCCGGAATTTACATTGTTAATGCCAAACTCACCAACGCCTATTGGTACCGATTTACCTTTTTTAAATTCAAGCAAGTGCTTTGATTCTCGACCCAAAACGCCTTCATCAACTCTTTCTTGAGTTTGTTTTCGTAGGTCATTTAGATGCCCACCAAGTAGAATAATAGTTTTGTAACCTGCATCTATTGCCTTATTTATAAGGCCAATATAATTTTGTGTTTTTCCAGATTGAACATTACCCATTACAAGACCTTTCCTTGCCCAAGAATGCTCCTTACTTTTAGGGTTACCAGAATAATCTAAAATTGCATCAATAACCTCTTCATTTGCCTTAATTGTTTCTTCTGAACGAGCTTGCTTTTTAAGCATTTTTTCATAGGCATTCCAATGATCCCATTTAATGCTTTCTCTAGACGAATCTAACCAAGTCTGTATTGTAGGATCTGCGAGAACAATCAACTCTTCATCAACTTTAACGCTAAATACATTAGATATATTAAAAATTAACGCTTCTTTATCTGACTCAGAAATATCAAGATTTGGGGCATCTTCTTTTAAATCACATATTGTTCGAGTTACTATTTTTCGAACAAATTCAGGACTAATGCTTACACCTGTATCTCGATTTATTTTAAGCCTTTCAGAAATAGATAAAATTAGTTGCTCAAATATTTTTTTATTCATTAATTTCTTCCTCAAAAACTCTACTCATAATCGCTTCTAATAAGGCGTCAGTTACATTTTCTTGCTCTATATCTCTTGGAGACTCAGACATTTTTTGATAAATATGATTTAACGGTAAGTTTTCAGCTAATTGCCCTAAATACTTAATTAATTGAGATTTTTGTTCTTTCGGTATGACTCTAAAAATGTCTATTAAAAAATCATTTTCTGCTGATATCTGATAACTAATAATTTTATCGTTTTCGTTCTCTTGGATGTTCCAATACTTATTAGCCTGATCTTGCTTACCACGATACGTATATACTCGTTTAGATCTTTTGATTGGGTCTGAAAGAAACTTTCGCAGTTCTTTTTTGATTCTTGGAGGTAGTTGTAAACTCGACTTTTTAACATCAGTTGCCCATTCTTGGTCTAGTGATGATGGCACGTTAACTTCAACTCTAGCTAAGGCTCCCAATTGACTTGTTTTTGCTAAACCTAACCATCCACCAGCATTAATTAATCTATTTTCTCTGTATATATAAAGCCCTTGGTTTTGAACAATACCGTTTGCACCACCTAATCTTTCAAGTGGGTTAGCTTCCATTCTTTTAAAGTGAGGTAATACATGCGTATTGATTTCAATATAACCTCCTTTGCACCTTAACTTTTCTGATCGTCCTTCTTGATATCCTGGTGATCTAGTCATGAAAGGATCAATACCTTGCAGTTGACTATCATTAATAGTGAAATTTATTTTATTTTTACCATCCATAAATTTATGGAAATGCAACGAAATATAATCGCCCAAATCACTAAGATTAGAAGCCATAATTGTTTCATCATCTAAAGAGTGATTTGTCTTATTAAGGCAGCTTAGTTTTTCCCAAATGACTTGAGTTCCGTACTCTTTTTTATTACCAAGCAGCAGTAATGGATGTGATTTTATTTCATCTTCATCGAGAATTTCCAGACACCAAGTATTCTCATTTTCAATACGGTCAATGTCCCAAACGGCAGCACAAATTGGTTTACCTTCTTTTTTAGAAATAACAGTTAACTTTCTCGCTTGAGAAAAGCTAGCTGTTTTCATGCCTGAACCAAATCTACCTAAATCACCTCGATTCCTCTCATCACCGGGATCTTTACATCCTATTTTCATATTATGAATTAATTCATCAGGAGACATTCCATCGCCATCATCTACAATCGAAATATTAGATTCTTGTAAACCAGGTAGAGAATAAATTTCAATATTTTTAGCATTGGCCGTTATTGAATTATCTAAAATATCAGAAACAGCAGAGGGCATCGTATAACCGATTCTCATTAAGGTTTTAATGTGTGACTTGGGGTCTGGCGATGCATCGGCGAAACGGCTCATAATTCTTCACCTAAAATTAGCTTTACCTTATGAAGTGCTATGTTTTCTTTTATATCTAATCCATCAGCACTTGCACTAAACTCACATACATCGATAGTGAAGTTATTTAAGTCTGTTCCAGAAACATGTTCCAAATAATCTTCAATCTGAAGCGTTTCGTTAAAAAAAATATCAATAGCTTTGTTGAATTTTTGTATTGTATATTCTGGGTATGCTGATGTAACTTTTTCTAAGATAGCTTTTTCTTCAATCTGAGAAATTACACCGTCTTTTCCGCAAACACATGCTGCAATTTTAACAACAACATCTAATATCCCTATATCCATGAACTACGATCCTTATAAAAGTTCAAATAATTAATTTTTTGTAAAGCAGGCTAAGTATTTAAAATACTGAATCTGATTATGCCGGATTTATTATTTTTGTCTGCAATTAATTACATTAAAAATTTAATTAAATGATGTATATCAATTATGTACAGATGAGACATAAACACCCAATGCCGGCGTACTTATGGAATGAAACCGCTAAACTAGCAACTGGCTAACCTGCCCACCCGCATTAATCACACTTTTATGCGCATAAAAGTGTAACAAAAGAACATTTAAACGCGCATAAAAGTGTTGTTCCATTACATTTTATTGCGCATAAAAGTGTGTTGTTTTATACTTTAGCTCTGAAAATATAGATTTAAGGGCTGACTCAATGAAACGATTACTATTAGACAAGTTAATATCTTGGAAAAAACAGGCCAAGCGAAAGCCTATTCTGTTAGATGGCGCGCGCCAAACGGGGAAATCGTTTTTGCTTGAGCATTTATTTGGCGCTCATTTCGAGCAAGTCATTCGTTTAGATTTTTTAGAACAACCTTCTTTATCTAATATCTTTTCAGATTCACTAAATCCTTCAGACATATTAGTTAATATCGAGTTAACGCTGAATGTAAGTATTGTTCAAAACAATGCGTTAATTATTTTTGATGAAATTGGTGAGTGCCAAGCCGCGATAAATTCATTAAAGTTTTTCGCTGAACAACATCCTGAAATGCACATTTGTGCATCTGGTTCTAACATTGGTTTGTTGGGTTCTTTTCCAGTGGGCAAAGTTGAGTTATTAACCCTATATCCATTAACGTTTGAAGAGTTTTTGTGGGCATCGCAGCAAGCGCCACTTGAAAAAGCATTCGATCAAATGAATCAAGGGAAAGTTGCTCACGATAAATTATTTAGCTTATTACTCGATTATTATTTTGTTGGCGGTATGCCAGAAGCTGTAAATAGCTGGTTCGAGTCGAAAGATGACAAAGGAATAGTAGAAAGAACAAAACAGGTTAGTCAAATTCATGCAGCTCTCATTGCGGGTTATGAACGTGATTTTGGTAAATATTCAGGAAAAACGTCGGCGCAGCATATTGAATCTATTTTTCATAATATTCCTACTCAGTTGTCTCGCAACATTGATGATTCAGTTAAACGATTCAAGTTTAAAGATGTGATAGAAAAGAAAACTAGATATCAAGATTTAGCGGGCCCGATAAATTGGTTAGATAAATGTAAGCTGTTATCTAAATGCCATCCAATAGACTCTAAACCTTGTTCGCCGCTGTCTGCACTGACCAAAGATAATAGTTTTAAATTATTCCTGTTTGATGTTGGATTACTTGGCCATATGCTTGAGCTATCTTATAAAGAATTTCGTGACCAAGGTTTTAATTACAAAGGTTATATTGCCGAGAATTTTGTACAAAATGAGCTAATTGCTGCCAACGGTAGTTCAACTTACTCGTGGGAATATGCACGTAGTGAAATTGAATTTTTAATTAAGAGAAATGATGGTCAGATTGTTCCCATTGAAGTCAAAAGTGGCAAACGCACAAGAGCTAAATCATTAGGTGTTTATGTTGATCGTTATAACCCTGTGCAAACGATCAAACTTATTGGTTCGACAGGTTCACTAGATGATAAAAGCGCATTGGTGTTGCCATTGTATTACGCCTCAAAATTGGACTCTTTGATAAACGAATAAGTAATATCTAAACTCTTTGAATATCAACTAATCGACTCGCTATATGAGTCGATTAAAATACAATTAAATCATTTACTCCCTAAATTTTGAATTCCTACAACGCCCTTTCCCATGAACGTTCATCATATCCTGCATTTTTCACATTCATTTCACAAAGCGTTATTTATACTTTGAATCAATGTTAATCATCTATGTGAAACTCTCATGAAATTTGTAAAATCAATCCTAGTAATAAGCTCTCTATTGTCATTTTTAAGTCAAGCCGAAGCTGTCAACGCAGACCTGCTACAGCAGTATCAATACACAATGGATCAACTTGTAACGATAAAATCAACGCAGCTAGATAATAGAAACAGTACATTTAGTTTTGTCAGTTTTGATGGTCAGCTAGTTTATGGACAAATCTCTTATCCAAAACAACAGGCAACTTCATATCCTGTTTTGATCGGGCAGCATGCCATGGGGCGAAGTTCACAGCGTTGGTGGGTAGACAGTATCAATGGCAAAAAGACCATCACTCATGTCAATGAACTAACTAAAATGGCTAATGAGTTAGGCTATGTTGTGATTGCATTAGATGCCCGCGCACATGGCAAACGTAAAAATCCGGATATGAGCTTAACGAATATAATGGCGGCGCTAAGCACTGGCAAAGATTTAAGTCTCTATCGACATATGATTTTAGATACCGTTAAAGATCATAGAGTTTTACTTGACTGGATCCAAACTCAGCCTCAATTAGATAATAATAAAATTCAATTAGCGGGATACAGCATGGGCGCTCAAATCAGTTTGTTATTAGCCGCCGTTGATAGCAGAGTCACTGATGTGCTGGCTATTGTGCCGCCATTTGTTGATGAAAAGGGACTAGTAATGATATCGCCAATGGCACTGGCGTCATCGCTAACAGGTAATCGACTGATGTTAATTACTGCCGATGAAGACAAATATGCAACGAGCGTCCAAAACACACAGTTGTTTAACGCCATCGCCTCCCCGAACAAGCACAGAGCTGTAATGGCTAGTGGCCACATTCTGCCCGAGAGCTATTTAAAACACCTTGAAAACTGGTTTATTGATCACAAGTTGATAAAGTAGCTCCTTTTATCATAAAACGATTGCGCCAATGGTTGTTCACGCCCTTAAATTGAGCATCAAATATGACTAAGAGTATTTGGTGTCTCAGTCAAATAGTTACTGCGTCATAGCAGCGTTAAAGTACTAATAGAGTCTTAATAAAAATGTTTAATAAATTGTCTTTTCAGTCATGTCTTTTGTTGATTATTGCCTTGCTGGCTAATGCCGCATTCGCCGGAAATAAGATAACCTTGACTCAACAAATCAATAAAGCCATAGCAGATGAAAAACTGGCTGGCATAACATGGTCTACCGTTTCAAATGGCACTGTGCAATTAGGGAGTGCGGGGTTTTCCAATACATCAAAAAACAAAATGATGCGTCATGATCAAAAAATGCATGTGGGCTCCGTGACAAAAACAGTATTGTCGCTTGCTACCCTACGATTAATCACCCAAGGCGAGTTGACGCTTGATACTGAAGTGGCGGCTTTGTTGCCCAACATTACCTTTAATAACCCTTGGTCTGCTACTGCCCCAATTCGGGTGAGAAACCTGCTAGAGCACACCGCCGGATTAGATAATATTAGAATATGGCAATTTCTTAATACGACTGCCACACCCAATACACCGCTAGAAGACGCTTTTCCAGCGACCAATAATAAACTGCTGACTGTTAGGTCAAAACCGGGTAGCCAATATTCGTATTCAAACATGGGTTATGCATTGCTGGCCATGGTTATTGAATCAATAAGTTCACAACGCTATGAAGACTATCTCGATGCACAATTCCTTCAAAAATTAGGCATGAAAGATAGTACCTTTAAATACGTTTCACAAACGGGCGAATACGCCGACGAAAGGCTATCAATGGGCTATTTTGAAGATAATGTTGCTCAAACAGCCGTACCTATTTATCTCAGACCCGCCGGCCAATTTACGACAACAGCCTCAGATATGGCACAGTTCATCCAATTAATATTCAACAAAGGCATGCTCAATGGACAGCTTTTTATTCGCCCCGATTTAATGACAATGCTTGGCTCACCAGAACAAACAGAGGCGGCCAAAGTAGGCTTAAAAATGGGCCATGGTTTAGCATTTTCAGCGAGAGATCGTCATGACGTTGTTGGCATGTGCCACCCAGGTACAACCTTTGGTTTTAGAGCCTACATCTGTTTGTTTCCCAAGCAAAGCAAAGCTTTTTTCTATTCGATAAATACAGATAGTGAAACCGCTGATTACGAGAAATTTAATTCAATATTCATCAACCACCTATCTATAGGAAAAGCGTCGACTGCTGAGCCAAGCGATGAAAAAATGGATTTGTCGGCACTAGAAGGACTCTATCTGCCCGCTCCAAATAATATGGCTGAGTTTGAATGGTTAGATTTAATGTTCAACTTTAAGTGGCTAACTCAGCAAGACAACACACTTGTCATGAAGTCTACTCAGAGTAACCACAAAGTATTAATCCCTTTAAATAAACACTTACTAAGATCAACAGACAGAACCCAAGCATCCCATGCCATCATCACACATGGTAACGATGTGTACATCAGCAATGGCCTGAGCACCTACAAGCAACAACCAATATTCATTTTGGCTGCTTATTGGCTCAGCCTTGTCTTAGGTTTGTTCGGCTTAACCTATATTGTCTTGGTGGCCATTGTCAGAATCATTACAGGCAAGATAAAACAAAATAAGCTTATTCTTGGGCCGTTTTTAAACATTCTAGCGCTATCAATTCCTTTATTGATGTATACACAGCAATCATTTTTAAACTTTGGTGAGCTAACCGCTGCTAGCTTTTTAATGGCTGTTATCTCTGCGCTTATTCCGGTTACATTAGTCGTGTCGTTGTTATTTGCTTATAAGAAAAAGTTAGTCAACAAGTGGATAAAATGGGACTGTGCCGCCATATTAATGCTACTTCAGCTGTCTATGGTTCTTGTTTATTGGCAGGTCTTTCCCGTTATATTTTGGCGATAACGTGCTTTACACTTTAAAGACTTTATAATGCACAAAATAGTTAGTTGCTCAATATAAAATATTGAGCTGTAAGATTTATTCTAGGTAAGTATCATGAAAAATATGGCAACATCACTGTATGTATTATTGGTTGAAGATCAACTGAGTATTGCAAGAAACATTTCAGATTATATGGAAAGCAAAGGTCACACCTTTGACTTTGCTAACCAAGGACAACAAGGGCTTGAGCTGGCGTTAGAACACCATTACGATTTGATAATTCTCGATTTGAACTTGCCTGTTATGGATGGTCTTGAAGTTTGCCAACAGCTAAGGGAAAAGTCTGATCGTCACATTCCAATATTGATGCTTACCGCAAGAGATAGCATTGAAGACAAAGTGACTGGTTTTACTGTAGGAGCCGATGACTACCTAACAAAACCGTTTTCATTGCAAGAACTTGAAATGCGATGTATCGCCCTATCTAGGCGTCATTTATTGCAAACCAATGACACCTTAATATTGGGTCCTTTGAGCCTAGACAGAAAAAGAAAACAAGTCACACGCAGCGGAAAAGTACTTGAGCTAAACACCATGGGGTTTCGGATTTTAACTCTATTAGCCCAAGCCTACCCACAGGTTGTCAGCCGCTCTGAATTATCGCAAAAGCTATGGGGAGATCAACCCACAGAATCAGATGCTATACGTTCTCATATCTATCAATTGCGCAGTGTATTGGATAAGCCCTTTGACTATCCGCTATTAAAAACGGTCCATGGTGTTGGGTTTGCATTGGATGTCACCAATGAAAAGTAATCCAAGAGTATTCCATAGTTTAAGCCATCGTATCGTTGCCCAGTTTTGCCTGTTCACCCTCGCCTTTTCGGCAATTTATGGGCTGTTCTTATTTTTGTTTCTATATCATTTAGAAGATAACTTTATTGAACGAGAAATCACTCAAGAAGCTGAATATTTAACGACTGCTTACCAAGAAAACACACAGTGGCCAAGGGTACGTAATTCATATATGACGCTGTATTTGTCTGCCACTAATTTTCCCGACGATCTAAAACAGCAATTTAAAGCAGAGCCACAATCAAAGGAATTTTTTGGTAACCAAGGACGGCATTATCACTTGTTTAAATTACCTAAGCACAACAATGTTTACCTTGTTGCTGAGGTGAGCCAAAAACTGCTGGTGCGTAATATGAGAGGTGATGTGATTAAATACCTGCTTATCAATGGCTTGATACTAACACTCATTGCTTGCCTTATTGCTTGGATGTTAGGGCGTAAAACGGTAAAGCCATTAAAGCAGTTGGCAGATCTCGTAGACGGCGTGGCCCCTGAAAATATTCCCGATACCTTTGCTCATCAATTTCCTAACAACGAAATTGGCATTCTGGCCCGTGCATTAGAAGAGTCTATGGGTAAGATTGGTCAAACACTTGAACGAGAAAAATGTTTTACTCGGGATGTTAGCCATGAATTAAGAACGCCTGTTGCCATCATAAAAAATGCAGTGGAAGTTTATCAGCAAGCAGATTTGTCCAAAGAAGATGCCAAACAGGTTGTAAACCGCATTGCTGACGCCTCGATACAAATGGAGCAAACCGTCACGACCTTGCTTGTTTTAGCCAGAGAGGAACATACATCGGCTGAAAATGAGCCGGTGAAGTTACTGCCCTTAATTGAGCAATCAATCATAAATCATTGCTACTTACTGGGGGATAAAGCGGTTGAAGTGTCGGTGGATGATAACTGCGATACTGCAATATTTTCTCAACGGGGCATGCTAAAGGTGTTGCTTGATAATTTACTGAGCAATGCCTTTCAATACACCGAGGCCGGAGAAGTAAAGGTTAGTTATGTTGATAATAAACTGATCATAGAAGATACAGGTTCTGGCATCGAACCCCATATTTCCACTAGTGTAACTGAGCCTGCAGTCAAAGGGAGCCAGAGCACCGGTTACGGTTTCGGGTTATCTATTGTCAAACGTTTGTGTGATAACCAAGGTTGGTTGCTCAATGTTGTTAGTAACAAAGGGACCTCTATTTCAGTTTC
>Ga0209395_1000455_pt1 | contig 60439 bp, 52 predicted proteins | sample GOMGulsemesocosm_3_FD_184635 | JGI IMG/M metagenome (GOLD analysis project Ga0209395, IMG submission 184635) | Methane-oxidizing microbial communities from mesocosms in the Gulf of Mexico - GOM9D Gulf of Mexico (SPAdes) (version 2) | ecosystem: Environmental > Aquatic > Marine > Cold seeps...
GTAAATTGCGACCATCTGATTATTTTTAGCACGAGAGAACGAAACTTCTCTCTCTAAAATATGTTATTAAGGGGTTAATAACTTATCAAATTAAAAAGAGGCCTGGGGTAGGTCTCTTTTTTTTGTGTAAAATATTCGCTCATTTCCCATTCCCTATACCTAACTAATACCTACACTATCTCACTTTGTAAAGCAATAACTCCTCTGCGTATTTTACACAAAAAACACTAACTCATATCTTGTACTTCAAAGAAAAACAAGAATACCTTGTACTACAATAGGGTATTACTATATATTTTATAAAAACATAGCGCACCCTACAAATATTAAACGTACATTTAAAATGACTTCTGTGTAAGTTCAAAAAAGAACATAAAACCTAAAAGTCATTTGTATCATTACCCCTCTAAAATAAAACTGAAGTTAAGCTTAAACGTAAAAAATACTTTTATTTTCATAGGTAATGATAATTGTATTTAAAAAAAACATACATTTACAAACCTCTATTTTATAGGTTTAACTAATACAGAACTAAACTGACTTTCTAAAAAACAATAATCTACTTAAAACACTCCCTTTATTTTTGATACAAGCAAAAGATATTTTATCGACAAAAGAAGCGTTTGAAAATATTTACAAATCTTTCCACGAAAGACTTTTTTTTCATGCAACAAAATTTGTCAATGACCATGAGGCAGCAAGAGATATTGTTCAAGAAGTTTTTATTAAACTATGGCTAAGAAAAGATGAAATCGAAATAAACTCTTCTTTAAAATCCTATCTTTTTAAATCGGTAAACAATACTTGCATAAATTATTTACATAGTGAAAAAAAGAAAGATCTCTTTTTAAATGACATAATGTTTCAGATTAAACTAGCTGAAACCAATTACTATAAGGACAATTGTATTGAAGAAGATATGATAAAAAAATTAATGCTTGCTTTATACGAATTACCAGAAAAATACAAAGAAGTCATTTTATTAAGTCGGATTCAAGGTTTAAAAAACAAAGAAATTTCCGAGCAATTAAACATTCCACTAAGAACCGTAGAAACTTTAATTTATAGAGGTCTAAAAAAGATCAAAGAACAGTTAAAAGAGGAATATAACTTACAATTACTTTTTATGCATTTTACCCAAAACAAACTACATAACAACATTAATTAATTGTTACAGATCTAATAAAACAAAAAATAAAATATTTTTTTGACGTAGTTTTCGTTTTTCATTGTCTTAATAGTGTAGAGCACTTATGCAACACCCCATTATACGTGAACAATCAAATAAAACGATATATAGTCAAATTCTTAACTAAGGAAATCAATAGTCAAGAATTGCTAGAATTAACAACTTGGCTAGAGAAAAGTGATAAAAATAAAAATGCTTTTTTTAAACTAAAAGAAATTTGGGGGAATTTAAATTATAATTCTGTTATAAAAAATGCACAAACCCATTTAGAATGGGAAAAAATAACGTTAAAGTTACACGATAAAAAACCTCTATCGTCTAAAGTAATTCACATTAATAGCGCTGGTAAAAAGAAGATTACAGAAAGGTTCGGTTTATTAAAAAGAATTGCAGTCATATTAATAATTACTGTAGGATTAAACATTGGATGGAATACTTTTTCTGAACAAAAACCTACTATAACTTACACTTCATTTAATGTACCATTTGGCTCAAAATCATTCATAGAACTACCCGACGGAAGTACTGTTGCACTAAATTCTGGAAGTCACTTAAGATTCCCCTCTCATTTTGAAAAAGAAAACCGAATCGTTTATTTATCGGGTGAAGGTTTTTTTAAAGTCACTCATAAAACTCAAAAACCTTTTACCGTAAGCACTAAGGAAATGAATATTCATGTTTTAGGAACAGAATTTAATGTAATGGCTTATGACGATGTGAACCATACAGAAACAACCCTTAACAAGGGGAGTATAAAAATCACATCACCTGACTCTGATGTAAAGGCTACAGGAATTGAATTAAAGCCAAATCAAAAAGCTACAAAAAACCATCGTACAGGAAAAATAAACATCATAAACACCGATAGTAAATTGGACTCTTATTGGGTCGAAAACAAGTTTCATTTTAAAAGCATCCCATTTTCAGAGTTAATAAAGCGTCTAGAACGCTGGTATAATGTAGAAATAATCGTAAAGAGTGAGTATTTAAAGAAAACAGTTTATTCCGGAAAATTTAATAATGAAGAAAGTATTTGGGAAATTTTAGATGCTATTCAACTAACAACACCGATTACATACACGCATAAATTAAGGAAAATTTATATTCATCATAAAACTCAATAACCAATGACATAAAAAAAAAGGAAATGCTCGAACATTTCCTTCCAAAGCAACAGCTTTTATTAAATTAAAATTTAACAAACAAATTTATGAAAAAACTATTAAAAACAATTTCTTTTCAAGAAAAAAGTAACATTCCATTTATAAAAAACATCTATCAAACGCTTTTTTTTATTGCAATTTTATTTTGTACTCAAATTACTTTTGGACAACACATTGAAATAAACAAAGCAACCATTACACTTGAAGAACTTTTTAACCAGATAGAAGAACAAAGCAGTTTTTCTTTTTTATACAAGGATTCACAAATTGACATTAATAAAAAGGTGAAATTGACCACATTAAAAGGAAGTAAAGAATCCATTTTAACTGAGGCTTTAAGAGGATCGAAACTTACCTATAAAATAGCTAATAAATTAATCACAATTATACCTACGAGTACAAAAACCATCAAAAAAACTACCATAAAAGGTAAGGTAACCGATAAACACAACAATCCTTTACCTGGTGTTACAGTCCTGATTAAGGGAAAGTCCGAAGGAACTACAAGTGATTTTGATGGTAATTTCAGTTTAGGGGTAATTTTAGGTGAAACACTCCAATTTTCTTATATAGGAATGCAAGCTACTGCGGTACTTGTTACGCATAAAAAACTCATAACAATTACTATGCTCGAAGACGAGAATCTACTAGATGAGATTGTAGTTATTGGTTATGGTACATCAAAACGTAAAAACGTAACAGGTGCAATTAGTGTAATAAACTCCGAAACCATAGCATCTAAACCTGTTTCTGGAACAGCGGAAGCAATCCAAGGAGCAGTTGCTGGATTAGTCGTAACAAGAAACAGTTCTCGTCCTGGTGAAGAAGGATTTAGTCTCAGGGTTCGTGATTTCACTTCAGTAAATGGAGGAAATAGCCCTTTAATTATTGTAGATGGCATTCCCGGAGACCTCAATTTAATAAACCCTGACGACATTGCTAATATTTCCGTATTAAAAGATGCTTCCGCAGCTATTTACGGGTCTCGTGCTGCAGGAGGAGTCATTTTAATAACAACCAAATCAGGGGATAGAGATGGAAAACCTAAATTTAGTTTACGTACATCATACGCTATTCGGACACCTAAACAATTTTTTGATCAACCAACATTATTACAATATGCAGAAATGCAAAAGGAATCAGCTGAAAATGTAGGAAGAACTCCTTTTTGGACTGACGAACTAATTGCACTAATTGGAACAGATACGCCAGGCGGTATGTCACCTGCACCAGAATGGGCACAAGACATTGGTAAAAACAATCGCTATTTCTTTTTTAATAATGTCAATTGGAATGATTTAGTATATGAAAACGGGGCTCAATCCAACACATCGTTGTCCGTCCGTGGAGGCTCAGAACGATCCAAATACTATTTCTCCTTGGGGCATTTAGGACAAAAAGGTTTTTTTACAAAAGGAAAAGACAAAAACCAACGAATTAACTTAAAATTAAATTACGACTACACCCTCACTGACCGTATTAGATTTAACACCAATATAGGGATTGAAAGAAGAAAAATTAATGCACCTTCATTTGACAATAATGTTGTGACTTATGTAGGTCGTATTTATCCATTTATACCTCCTTATACAAGTACCGGAGAATACCATCAATGGGGAGGCTATGCAAATCCTTTATTAGCACTTGACAAAGGAGGAAGGTCTTTGCAGGAGAACACAAATGTCAGAACAAATTTTAAAGCAACGATTGAATTATTACCTGAACTAGAATTTATTGGGCAAGTCGGATTTAACTTATTAAACGGCAATTATAAGGAAAATCGACGTATCCTATATGGAACTCATTTTGACGGTAGACCTTCAGGGAAACTTCGAGATGCCAATAGAAGCGAAGCATACTTATCTAACAACCACAATATTTATAACAACTATACGGGTTATTTTCAATTTCAAAAAACTAATTTAGAAAATCACAAAATAAAAATAGTGGCAGGGGCCTCTCATGAAGAAAAAGAAAATGAATCGTTCTGGGCACGCAGATATGATTTGGTCAGTAATGATTTATTACATATTGCTCTTGGTGATTCAGAAGAGCAATACAATGGTGCTGCAACATCTGCTTGGAAAATTAAATCCGTATTTGGACGTTTAAATTATGAGTATAAGGGGAAATATATTTTCGAAGCCAATACTAGATATGATGGTTCATCTAAATTTGCGGAAGATTACAGGTGGGGATTATTTAAAGGTGTTTCTGGTGCATGGCGTATATCCAACGAAAAACTATTTTCAGATAACGTAGATATAATTAACGACCTAAAATTAAGAGCTTCTTGGGGAGAGGTTGGAAATGAGTCCGTCGCATCTAATTATAATTACATGCAAACCATTAACATTGGAGGAACTTATCCTTTAGGTAATGGAGGTAAAATACAAGGGGCATCCTACGGAAACCTTCCTTCTACAGAAGGTACATGGGAAACTTTGGTAACAAAAAACATAGGGATGGATCTTACTGCTTTTGATTCTCGCCTTAATTTTTCGTTGGACTATTTTAAGAAAAAAAACAAAGACATGTTGGTAGGAATAACTTTCCCTTCTGTATTTGGCACTACCGCTCCTAAAATGAATAAAGGAACCTTAGATATTGATGGTTGGGAAGTAAGCCTGGGTTGGAAAGATAAAATCAATGATAACTTAAGTGTATTTATAAGTTTAAATTTAAGTGATTCAAAAAACACACTCACAAATCTTGGAGGAAAAAACACCTACCTACCTGGACTTAATCAAACCCGTGAAGGATATGCTATTAATACCTATTTTGGTTATGATATGATTAAGATTATTGACAACGAGGAGGAATTAACTGAATATAAATTATTACAAGGGGTTCCTCAAGACCTACAATTAGGTGATGTCATGTTCCGAGATGTTGACCAAAACGGAAAAATATCAGCCTATGGTGATAATGACGCTGAAGCTGGCGATTTGGTTAACCTTGGAAGCACCTCTCCTCGTTACAATTTTGGAATTAATTTAGGCGGTAAATATAAAAGATTTGACTTTAATCTTTTTTTACAAGGAGTTGGAAAAAAAACAGGGTTTAGAACAGGGGTTTACTCTATTCCTTTTAGGCATCTGTGGTGGAAGCCAAATGCCATGTTCCATAACAACACCTGGTCAAAAGACCGACCTAACGCTCAATTCCCTAGGATATTAGACCACAGAAACTCTATCAATCACAACTGGAATTACAGACCTTCAAAATTAGTGAAAATTGATGGAGCTTATATGCGTTTAAAAAATATTCAAGTTGGTTATAACTTACCAGAAAATATTATTCGACAAATTGGACTGACAAAAACTCGACTTTATTTTAGTGGAAATGACATCTGGGAAACACACAATGTTCAAGGAGGATACGATCCCGAGCAACCAACGGGAAGCGAAATCTCTTATCCATTTGCAAGAGTGTTCGCTTTTGGCCTAGAACTAGCATTTTAACTTTAAAATAGAAATTATGAAAAAAAATTATATATATATAATATTAGTATCTTTAATTACAATTAGTTGTAACAAGGACGATCTAAATCTATACCCACAAGATAGAGTTACGGATGAATCTTTTTGGAATACACCCAATGATTTTCAATTAGCAGTTAACACCATGTACTCCACACTTCCAGGACATAGCAGGACCGACATAGATTCTGATATTGCATTTGCCGAAAACCCAAATACTGTAGGAAGCGGTACCAACTTAGCTACAGCTAATAGTGGTACTTGGAACGGAGCATATTCACGCATTAGACATTTGAATAACATTCTTGAACAAGCAATCAAAAAACCAGAATTAGACGCAAGTAGATGGGTTGCCGAAGCCAAGTTCTTCAGAGCAATGAATTATGCAAAATTAGTACGTATTTACGGAGATGTTCCTTTAATTTTAAGTGTATTATCCACTTCATCAGAAGAAGAGTTGAACATGAAACGCACTCCACGAAGTGAAGTTATTGACGTTGTTTTAAATGACTTAACAGAAGCAGCACTTGACTTACCTTTACATAACGCAATGGCAGGTGACGAAAAAGGACGCATTACTAAAGGTGCAGCACTTTCTTTAAAAGCACGCATTGCTTTACATGAAGGAACATGGAGTAAATACCATCAAGGTGGTAAAGCCAACGAAAGATTTGAATTAGCAATTAAGGCCTCAAAAGATGTTATAGATTCCGGGCAATATAACTTATACAACGGGAACGGTTTGGACAGCTACAGGTTATTATTTTTACCTCCTGGTGATGATTCTAATGAATCAATATTGCACCGAAGATACTATGCTGATATCTCCACACATAATTTTTCCAACAGCGTTCAAGCTAATTGGAGTGCTACGAGAAAATTAGTAGATATGTATTTAGATAATACAGGGCTCCCAATAGACCATCCCTCTTCAAGCTTTGTAGGTTATACCTCTATTTTAGATGAATATAAAAACCGTGACCCAAGGTTAAGTAACACCATAGGGAAGATAGGAGACGTTTTTGCTGATCACAGTGGTAACACTTACACTTACGGTATTGGTAACATAACCAACTATACGGTTTCGGGTTATAGAATCCGAAAATTTCAATCAGACGATTCAGAAATCAGACTCGTTAGAAAAGAATTTTCCGACCATCATATTATTCGTTATCCAGAAGTATTATTAATATACGCTGAAGCACTCTTCGAAAAAAACGGGACTATTTCAGATGCCGATTTAGATAAGAGCATTAATGTCATTAGAGACCGTGTTAATATGCCTCATTTATCCAATGCCTTTGTAAACGGAAACGGCCTAAATATGATCACCGAAATACGCAGAGAACGAACAATTGAACTCGCTTTTGAAGGCTTTAGACTCGATGATTTAAAGCGATGGAAAATTGCAGAAACGGAGTTAAGAGAGGATATTAAAGGGTTTCGATATACAGGAACAGAATGGGAATCCGTATTCCCTCTACTTTCCGATTTTAATACAAGTGCTACATTAGATCAAGAGGGCAATATTATTATTCAACCTTCCTCTTCTAGGTTTTTCACGAATAAGCATTACTTATTTCCTTTGCCTTTACAGCAGATTCAATTAAACCCTAACTTAATCCAAAATCCGGGCTGGTAATTTATGTTACCATGTGTTTGTGTATAACGATGAGCCCAAATTTAATGCCCATTAATTTTTGGGCTTTTTTACTCGAACACGAAACTAATAAAAAAACAATCCATTTTCATAATCTAAACAATTACATAACTAATCTTGTTCAATATAATAACACCGTTCTGTATTTTATTTTACAGATCAAACAATCCCAATTAATAAAATGAATAAAAAAAAATACACTATTTTATCCTTCTTTTTGTCCCTGACTACAATTATTAGTTTTGGTCAGCAGCAGTTCAAAAAGTCACTTCATCAAAGTTTTAAGGAGGCCAACGTAATTACTAATGGTCATACACTTACCGTAAGTACTGGTAAATACACAAGAGTGTGGAAACTCACTCCAAAAGGATTATTGAGCCAACGTATTAACGGATTTAATGGAATAATGAATCCAATTGAATCCGTGTATAACAGCGACTGGAATTTAGAAGGAATTCTAAACCCAAAACTTAATGGAGAATTAATTTCCCTAACCGCCCACAAAGCAAACGATGAAGGTTTCACCTCAGATCACTTAAAAGTAACCGCTGAATTTGAATATAAAACACAAGGGTTGGTCCTAAAATATGACATTTGGGCTTATCCAAATGCCACAGGTATACGCACACAAATTCATTTAAAAAAACTAGCCAATTATAGCCCTCCACAAACATCTGAAACCTTGGCAAGAGCCGAATATTTCCCCATAAAAACCAATGATGTGGAAACGAAATTAATAGGTTATTATAACGACACTCAACATCGAAATAAACGAGAGACAGAAATTTTAAAAGAAGTAACAACAACAGAAAAAGGAGATTACAACTGGGCTAGCATCATAGACATACAATCAAAAGATCAAGGTCTAATGCTTGTTCAAGAATCTCACAAATGTGTAAATCAACCTGGAGTACATACAGGGAGTTTTCATGTAGACGAAACAGGATTGTATGCTTCTGGATTAGGAATATCTTTTGAAAATTTAAGCGAAGAATTCCAACCTTTATGGGCTTATTGGAGTGTCACCTACCATGGAAACGAAGAAGAAAGAGCGCTTGCATTAAAACAATTCGACCGTTTACGGTATCCAATAGACCCAAAGAGAGACATCTATATCATGGCCAACAACTGGGGAAGTGGTGCCAGTGGAGACGAAAGTAGACATGCTTCTAGAGAAGAAAATATCCTTCTGGAAATAGCCAGTCAAAAAGATTTAGGAATAGATTTACAACAAGTTGATGACGGATGGCAAGGCTATCACCAATATAAGAAATGGGACCTAGTATCTCAAACAACAAGCAAGCAGTTTGGAACCTACGACGTTTATCCTGAAGGATGGAAAAACATACGTCTTGCAGCAAAAAAATCCAACATTAAACTTGGACTATGGGCCGCTTGGACCATTCCAGGAGAGGACCTTTTAAAACAATACCATAATGGTGGCTTTTCTTCCTACAAATTAGATTTTGCCAATTTAAAAAACTACAAGACTTTTCACAACTTTATAAATAAAGTAAGAACCTTTATTTTAGCCACCGACCATAATGTCCGTGTTAACTGGGATGTGACAGAAAACCCAGCACGCATTGGCTATTTCTACGGTAGAGAATATGGAAACATCTATTTAGAAAACAGAAAACCCATTAATCCTATAAACGTTCTATACCACCCGTACTTAGTGTTACGAGATGCTTGGCAGGTGTCTAAATACACAAATTTGAATAAATTTCAAGTTAGTATTCAAAATATAGACCGAGTAAATAAAGCAGCAAGTGATGCCTATTTACACAATCATGCCTATAGTGTTGCTATTTCTCTAATGGGATCCCCTATCTTTTTCCAAGAAACAAGATACTATTCCGAAGCCGCTAGAAATGAAATCAAGCCGTTATTAGATGTGTATAAAAAACACCGTAAAGCAATGTACAAGGGGTATGTATTTCCTATTGGAGCAAAACCAGACAATAACAGTTGGACTGGTTTTCAAAACTATAACCCGTCCTCTAAAGTAGGGTATTTGACTGTTTTTAGAGAAATTAACAACAAAGAAATTCACCAAAAAATAACACTTCGTTTTTTAAAAAACAAAGAAATAAAGCTCACCAACTTAATGACTGGAGAGATTACACAAACCGCTATTGATAAAAAAGGAAACTTAAATCTATCGATAGAAAACCCCATCGATTTTCGCTTCTTCAAATATGAAGTACTCTAGAAAACAAAATTATGCCTCTTTAATATCATTCATTTAAAGAGGCATAATTATATTAAAGTAGGTACTAACTAGACCGTAAAATAAGTTTCCAACTCTTGTAAGGTCTCTGTAGATGAAGACAAGTCTTTTACTATTTCTCCTTTTTCCAAGACCACAATTCTATCACACACCTCCGTTACATGCCCTAAATCGTGACTAGAAATTAATAAGGTCACTTCTTGGTTTTCTACAAAGCTTTTAAGCAGTTGCTTCAGTCTAATTTGAGTGGTAGGATCTAGGTTTGCAAAAGGCTCATCCAAGACGATCACTTCAGGACTTCCAATCAATGCCGCTATAATCCCCGCTTTTTTCTGATTTCCTTTGGATAAATCGCGCAAATACTTTTTTGCCCCCAAAATTTCATCGTTAAAAATCTCGTGGAATTGCGTTAAAAAAGCATCCACATCCGCTTTGTTCTGCCCACGTAACTCTCCTACAAAGTAAAAATACTCTTCAGGTGTTAGGTAGCCTATTAAAAAGGATTCGTCTATAAACGAACCTGTAAACATTTTCCAATCTTCACTCTCAGCCACCTGAATATTATTGAGCATAATATGCCCTGAACTTGGCCGTATCAAATCTAACAACAGGTTAAAAAAGGTAGTTTTACCAGCGCCATTGTTTCCAACAAGCCCCAAACATTGTCCTTTAGGAATTTCTAAATTTTCTATGGATAATACCGTGTTTCCTCCGTACTTTTTTGAAATATTAATTGCTTTAATCATGTGCTTTTTTTTATGAGTTAGATTGACTGAATGCAGCAATCATTTCGTGTTTTTTATTTTTATATCGCTGTACAATAATTTTCATTAATTTTTGATGAAATACCATTCCAAATAGCCCCAAAACTACCAATGTAGCCACCCCTGCCTCAAAATTGATAAACTTATAAGGGATATAAAAGAGAATGATCGGTAATAGTAAAAGAGGTAATCCTATCAGCCATTGTACAGCTCCTGTCCCTTGATAATTAAACGCTGCACTTTTATCTAAGTCTATTTTTTTACGGTTAAATGAACCGCCATAGAGAAGTACATGGGTATTTACGCCAATATTATACACCATGGCTGCAAAATGCACTAGCAATATTTCCCATCCAAAATACACATAAGGAACACTCAGTACAAATAACAATACGGCGCTGGCCATCATCAATTTGTATTTGGAATCTAAATACTGTTTGTATTTGATGTTTTGACTCATTAACATACTGTAATATCCACTATCCCAAGCAGGAATAAATTGCCCAAAATTGATCATAAAGATACCCGTGATAAATACACCTACAAATACATAAAAGCCTGGTATGCCTTGATAGGTAGGATTGGGATAAAATATCAATCCGTAAAACAAGCACAACACCAACATTAAAAGAGTAGAACGTGGTCTTTTATTACGCCATAATAACTTTAAGTCCAACTGTAAAAATGGGGCAATAGCACCTAATTTACGCGTCCATGCCAAGTCACTAACTGCGACTTCTTTAGTGGCTTTTTTTAAACTTCCATCAATAAATAATTTACCGATAAGCATCTTAAAATTGATCCAATATATGGCCACCAACACAAGGATAGGGATACTCACCATCCATGGCGATGCTACTATAGCATTAACACTAGCAGCTATAATTCCTGAAAAGGAAATGACATTAAAATGATTCAAGGCCAACAATCCACTCACGAACAAAAGAATAGGAAGGAATGCAAATTCTGTTTCCGATGATTTACTTTCTATGATAAAATTCAAGAAGTTTATAATTAGTGCAAAGACCAACATGCTCACGGCCCAAACAGCTACTTGTAGCGAATCATAATCCTTGGCTAAAAGAAACAGGGAGAAAGGAACTATGGCAAATAAAGGCAATACATTAAAAAATGATAGTGCCGATTTGTTCAATACATAACGTACAATTTTACTCTTTTTAAGCGGCAACACCAATAATGGTTTTACATCCATAACAGGGAGTTTTTGAAGAAAAAATCGCATCATCAAATCGCCCAACAACCAATAAAACACAAAGTTATTTACTTGCGTAAATGGATCTGCTTCCGGGTAAAACTTTTCTAACAATGGAAACAAGCCTACTCCAAGAGCTAAAAAAATAGTAATAAAATAGAGCGCCAAAAACACCATCAGTACATTAATAGCGATGCTTTTTTGCCAGTAAGACGAACGGAAAAACTGCTTCCATTCCAAATTCATAAAACGTGTAATCATAGAATAAATTTTAAACTTTATACGGTATTAGTAATCAATAAAATAAAAATGTTACACAATTAGGTCATCATTTTATATTCTGGGTACTGTGCTTCTAGTAATTCGGTCATTTTGGAAGGGATGATAAAGGCAACGATATAATTTATAATGATAAAGAGTGTAAGGAAAGTACTAAAAAACAATATACTGTATACTCCATAACTACCATCAGAAGACGGTATAAAATAAAGCGGTAAATATGAAAATGCAGCTACCCCTCCAGTATTCAAAATCATTTCTTCAAATAGCCATTTTTTACCAGATGCTTTAAATCTCTGTTTTTTTATCTTACTTAAGGTATACAAACGGACTCCTATCACAACTATACACAACAAAACGATGCCAATTATAGTGTGTTTTTGATAAGACTGGAACACATCTAATAAACCAAAAACAACTCCAAAAACAGTAAGTGTCACCATTATTTGAGGGAGCCTAAAAAAGTCCCTTAGTATTGATAGCATTATTTTTTGATACTTTTTACCGACAGCCTTAGTGCGTGCTTCCACAACGTCCATAAAGCCAAATACGCCAAACTTTTTAAAGGAAATAGTTTTTGCCTCTTCAAAGGTCAAACTTGGTTTTTTCTGCCATAGTTGTTCTATATCATTGGCTAAATGATCTACCAATTCGGTTTGAACGTCAAAATGCTCTACAAAGTGTTTTCTAGTAAACTTATAGAGTGATGCTATTTGAGTTTCTGTTATTTCTTGTGTGATCATAGCTGTTGTAGTTTTTGGTGGAGGTTGGCATATTTATTAAATGTTTTCGTAAAAACAATGAATCCACAATAGGTAAACAACATAACAATCACATTTACAATTAACAAAATAAAAGTATATTGGTCCGTTGTAAAAAAACTCGCTGCATCTATTGGTTTTACAAAGTTTACAATTTGAATATTTAACAAGGTAAATCCCGAATTAAAACTTGCAAAATCAACATTTATGGAACGCTCAAATTTAAATGCACGATATTGCTTAAAATGTATATAAAGCACTAATACGATAGGATACAAAAGAGTAAAAGCAAATATTTTATAAAAATACTTTTCATCAAAAACATCTCTTAATGTATGCATTAGCGCCACGTACAATAAAAAGAAGCACAAATGTTTAATAGAAGAAAAAACAGTCTTAATTTCCTTAAATATATATTTACGATGTTTTTTATTTGTCTCCTTAGATTTTGATTTTATATAACCTTTATAGCCATCTCCATTTGTAAATATACTATATTCCACACCTGTGTTACGAAGCAATTTTAACCTGTTCCCAAACCCTACATGCACTTCCTCCAAGGCCTTGTCAAAAGACAACCCTTCGGTCATCAAAACCTCAGTTTTAGTAACAATATGATCCAGTAATTCTATGCGAATATCCCAGTATTTCACTTGGTGGTGTTTTAGGTAATCGTCTATATAGGTGATTTGTTTTTTTGTTAATTTAACTTCTTCCATAGCAAAAAATTAAGCAAGTTTTGGATTTATTAAGTGTTGCATGGTTTGGATAAACTCATCTAATTGCGCCAAACGGTTTACAGTTTCCTTGGTACCACTTTCCGTAAGTTTGTAATATTTACGTAATCTATTATCTACTTTTGCCACTTCCACATCTAATAGGCCTTCGGCTTCTAATTTATGCAAGGCAGGGTACAAGGCACCTTCGGTAATTTTTAATTCGCCCTTGGTTAATGCCTTTACTTTTTGCGTGATTTCGTAGCCGTACATCTTCTCATTTTCCGACAACAGTTTTAAAATGATTGTTTGTAAGGAGCCTTTATATAATTTTTGATTTCCCATGTTTCATCGTCTTTAATAATGTAAATGTATACATAATTTTCTTATGCATAATATTCTTAGGTAACTTTTTTTTATTAGTGAAGGCTCACCAACAGTATTTTAGAGGCCCAAAACAGAGAATCCCCTCAGCTAAAGCCCTTATGTGAAGGAAAAATAGTACTTTCACCATCACAAAAAAAAGATATGAGTTTACTAGATATAAAAGATGCGGTTTTTATTGGGTTTTTCCTTTCGTTTATGATTGGGCCGGTCTTTTTTACCTTACTTCAAACGAGTATTTTAAAAGGAGCTAGGGCTGCTATTGCATTTGATGCAGGAGTTGTTTTAGGTGATATTGCCTTTATTTTAATTGCCTATTACGGAAGTAGACGTTTATTAGAACAAATAAAAGACGATCCACGTTTATTTTTTATTGGAGGTACAATTCTAGTTGCCTATGGATTGATAACCTACTTCACAAAAAAAGAAAAACCCAACAATGGTAAACCACTCGAAGTTCCAGAAAAATCTAATTATTTCAGATTGATTTTAAAAGGGTTTTTACTCAATTTTATCAATATTGGAGTATTGGCTTTTTGGCTAGGGATGATTTTAGTGATAGGCCCAGAATTAGACATGAATTCAGGAAGAATTTTTAATTATTTTGCAGTAATTTTACTCAGTTATTTCATTACTGATCTCGGTAAAATACTATTGGCCAAGCAGCTAAAAAAACGCTTAACCAATAAAGTTATTAGCAAAATACAGCGTACTATGGGAATTATTTTGGTGATTTTTGGTGTGGTGCTTATCTTAAAAGGTTTTTTACCAAAGTATAAATTAGGTATAGACAACGTGATTGAGAAAGTAGAATCTTATTAGCCTGAACAATACCAATAAACGGAACGTTACATTTCCAAGGAAAACATATAACATCGTAAAGGAACCCCCCTCCCTATCAGAAATCTTTTCCTATAACAATGTCACTCCAGTTCCATGCGTATCCGAAAAATGCACATTCCCTTTTTTAATAGCTACTCCTTCGGCAATATCCTGAGCCAATAACAACGGTCCATCCATATCTACATAATCCAATTCGGGAAGCAAATGAGCGATTGCTGAGACTCCAACCGTAGATTCCGTCATACAGCCTACCATGGTTTTCAGTCCCAATTCTTTTGCTTTTTTTATCATCCTACGCGCAGGAGTGAGTCCGCCGCATTTCATCAACTTAATATTTACCCCATGAAAATACCCTGCACATTTTTCTACATCCGCCTCTTCAATACAACTCTCGTCAGCAATAATAGGTAATACCGTGTTTTCGTACAATAATTTAGCGCCTTTCCAATCAGTTGCTTTTAAAGGTTGTTCTAAAAACTCGACACCCAATTCTTTCAATGCTACGGCATTTATAATAGCCTCTTCTGCAGTCCATCCACAATTGGCATCAATTCGGAACACCGCATCTGTATGTTTTCTAAGTTCTTTAACAATGGCTATATCTTGTTTTGTCCCTAACTTTATTTTGTAAATAGGCCATGGTTTTTCTTGCATCTTTAGTACCATATTTTCAATGGTATCAATACCTATTGTATAATCAGATTGCGGGATTTTATCAATTTTATAATTCCAAAACTCATAAAGTTTAAGCCCCTTACTTTTAGTATACAAATCGTGATACGCTTGATCCAACGCACATAAGGCAAACATATTATGCCCTAATAACTGTGATGCTTTTGTCCAAAAGTCTTGAGGAGCATCGCTTAAGTCGGCATTTTCTATTAATGGAATAACCCCCTTGAGATCTTTACTCATACTTTCCACTGTCATATTGTAATAAGGGTTGGCTGTAGCCTCTCCAAAACCAGCATAACCACCATATTGGAGTTCAACCACCAAGGACGCTTGTGAATCAAAAGACCTTCTAGAAATAGTAAATGGATGCTCCAACTTTAAGTCAAAGGCATGTAAAATTATTTTCATGGTTTTATAAATATTCCCTCAAGCAATACAATTTGCAAGAACATGGTTAACAAAGTATAAATATACGAAAAACCGCACAAAAACAGCAACAAAAAGCAAATTATCGAATTTTTAATGCAATAATTCTGTGTTCTTTTTTAAGAAATAATTGATAATGTCTCAAAAAAAAAGAAGTATCTTGTACTCAAATTACCAGTTAATAAGTCATTTTTGTAACAAAATAAAACGCGGTGCTACTAATACTATAGGGTATAGTGCAAGCGTTCTATTTTACCTGCTAAAAAAACAACACTATGAATGAATTTTATAATAATTTAAGTCAGTTAGAAACCGCTTATTGGAGTGTTGCTCTGATAGGTTCTTTTATATTCATCCTTATTTTCATCACCACTTTTATAGGAGGTGACATGGATACTGATGTAGAAATAGATGCTGCCGAGTTTGAAGCAGATGACGGCGGGGTTGGATTTCAGTTTTTCACCTTTAAAAATACGGTTGCTTTTTTTACCATTTTCGGATGGACCGGTATTATTTGTGAAGAAAATGGCCTAAGTACTATGCTTACTTTAGCTATTGCAACTGTAGCTGGACTGGCCATGATGGTTGCCACATCCTCTCTTTTTTACTGGATGAGTACCTTGGCTGAAAATGGAATTTTACAAATTAAAAATGCTGTAGGTGCTGTTGGAGAAGTCTACTTACCCATAGGAGCAAACCGATCTAAAATAGGGAAAATATCCATCAAAGTACAAGGAGCATTGCGAGAGTTAGAAGCATTAACCGACAGCGAAGAAGAGTTAGCCACTGGAACCGTAATTAAGGTAGTGGAAGTTATAAGCTCCGAAATATTATTAGTCAAAAAATTATAATTGAATACTATGAATATACTATTGTTACCATTACAATCCGCACTTACAGGAGTCTCCTTAGTGGGTGCCATTATTTTAATTTTTGTTGTCTTTCTATTCTCGATGATGCGACGTTACAAACGTTGTCCTTCGGATAAGATATTAGTAATTTACGGAAAAACTGGTGGAGGAAAATCTGCTCGTTGTGTACATGGTGGAGCGGCATTTATCTGGCCAATCATTCAAGATTATGCCTTTTTAACGCTAACACCTATGTCTATTGAGGTAAATTTAACCAATGCCTTAAGTAAGCAAAACATTCGTGTAAACGTTCCTTCTAGATTTACCATTGGTATCTCTACAGAACCTTCCGTAATGCAAAATGCAGCAGAGCGTTTATTAGGACTAACACATGATGCTGTACAAGAATTAGCACAAGAAATTATTTTTGGTCAATTACGTTTGGTAGTTGCTTCCATGGATATTGAGGAAATAAATTCTGATAGAGATCAATTCTTATCTCACATTACACACAGTGTAGAGGCAGAATTAAAAAAAGTAGGTTTAAAACTGATCAATGTAAATATCACTGATATTCATGATGAGTCTGGATACATACAAGCCTTAGGAAAAGAAGCTGCCGCAAAAGCAATCAATGATGCTAAAATATCAGTATCTCAAAAAGATAGAGATGGAGCTATTGGGGAAGCTGTCGCAGTTCAAGACCAACGTGTACAAGTTGCAGACTCCATCGCGAAAGCAAAAATTGGAGAAGCAGATGCTAGTCAAAAAGAACGTGTAGAGGTCGCCGCCATGAACGCCACTGCAATGATTGGAGAAGCAAATGCGCAACAAACCGAGCGTGTACAAACAGCCAATGCCATGGCACAAGCAAAAATTGGAGAGGCAGAAGCACATCAACAAGAACGTGTAAAAACAGCCAACGCCAATGCCAAAGCTATTGAAGGAGAAAATATTTCCAAAATTGATATTGCAGAGTCTGATGCTTTAAGAAGAGAAAGAGAAGCTGAAGCTGATAAAAGAGCCATTTCTGCAGAAAAAGTACAAGCTGCAAAAGCCTTAGAAGAAGCATACGCTGCGGAAAAATTAGCAGAAAATGCGAGAGCAAAACGAAAAGAAGCCGAACAAGGAGCAGATATTATTGTACCTGCAGAAATAAGTAAGCGCAAGGTAGAAATAGATGCTGAAGCAGAAGCAGAACAAATTAGACGTATTGCAAAAGGGGAAGCAGACGCTATCTTTTTAAAGAAGGAAGCCGAAGCAAAAGGATTGTACGAAGTATTAACCAAACAAGCAGAAGGACTAGATCGTATCGTAAAAGCAGCAGGAGACAATCCAAAAGATGCCGTTTTATTATTAGTTGCAGATAAATTACCAGAGCTTGTAAAAACGCAAGCCGAAGCAATCAAAAACATTAAAATTGACAAAGTTACTGTATGGGAAAATGGCGGTGGAAAAGATGGAAAAACAGCCACTTCCAACTTTATTTCTGGTATGTACAAAGCAGTTCCTCCACTTCAAGAAATGTTTGATATGGCCGGGATGCAATTACCTAATTATTTAAAAGGTGAAGATATAAAAAAAGACATTCCAACGGTAATTCCAGAAGATAACGATACAACAGCATCGTAAACTAAGGAATATACATTATTAAAAAACTCTCACTTCGGTGGGAGTTTTTTTTGTAAGACAACAAACAGTCTTCGTAATTTATACGTTTAAAAAGCGCTTTGCTATTTTATAAAACAACACCCCAAACAATAAGCCCACAACGATTCCTGCAAGAATATCACTAGGGTAATGCACTGCTAAATACAATCTACTATAAGAAAAAACAGCAGGAAACAAGAAAATAAGCCAAGCATGTTTTAGTTGTTTTCTACATAATAAATACACGAAAGTCCCTACAAAACAAGATACTGTGGCATGTCCAGAAAGAAAACTAAAATCGGCAGGAGTTTGTAAAATTCGCAAATCAGCATTTATAATACGATCATTTACTGGACGTAAACGCTGTACCGAATTTTTTATAAAATTAACAATATTTAAAATAGAAAAAGTACCAATTCCAATACTAAACAGAATAAAGATTGCTTTTCGGAAATTCAGTATTCTTATAAAAAGAATGATTAATAAGAGTAATAAAGGCAACCAAGAAATTGGATTGGTAGCCAATAACCAAAACCCATCCCAAAATTCATTTCCCAGATTATTGAGAAAAATAAGTAGTTCAGCGTCGAAGTGTTGCAGTTTTTCCAGCAAAAAGATTAATTAAAGTTACGTTTAATAGGCCCTGTAAAATCATCAAAGTTATCACGTACTTTATTTACTTGTTTTTTTATATCGGAGACAGCATCAATATCAATATTTGCATCTTTAGCACTCGTGTTAATTTCACGTTTTATATCATTGGTTGCATCTTTTACTTGACGCATCCCTTTCCCTAAACCACGTGCAATTTCCGGTAATTTATCCGCACCAAAAAGCATTACTGCTAATACAATCACCACAAAAATCTCAGCTCCACTAATAAATAAAAACATGATATTAACTATTTAGACTACAAAGATACAAATTAATTGACAGTAAAATATAGCGCTTTTTATTTGTTTTGTCAGTCTATTTTTAATCCAACAATCGAAATAAAAAATCTTCCTTATTCAGAGGGGTCACATTCCCTTAAAAAAAAAGCCCAAAACCGTAGGATTTCCTTAAATTTGCAACAAAATTAACAAAAATGTACAGAAGTCATACGAACGGAGAATTACGAATAGCACATAAGGGACAAGAAGTTACACTTTCTGGTTGGGTACAAAAGATACGTAACAAAGGATTTATGCTTTGGATAGATTTACGTGATCGTTACGGAATTACTCAAATAATTATTGATGAAGAACGCTGTGATAAAGCTATTATTGATCAAGCAAAAGACTTAGGTCGTGAATTTGTTATTCAAGTGACTGGTGAAGTCATTGAGCGTGTGGCTAAAAACAATAAGATCCCAACAGGAGATATTGAAATTTTAGCAACGAAATTGACTATCCTGAATGCCGCTGAAACGCCTCCTTTTACTATTGAGGACAAAACAGACGGTGGTGAAGACATTCGAATGAAATATCGTTATTTAGATATTCGTAGAAACCCGGTAAAAAACAGTCTTATTTTCCGTCATAAAGTAGCGATGGAAGTTCGTAAATATTTATCTGACCAAGACTTTATTGAGGTAGAAACACCTTATTTAATTAAATCTACTCCTGAAGGGGCTCGTGATTTTGTGGTACCAAGTCGTATGAATCAAGGTCAGTTTTATGCATTGCCTCAATCTCCACAAACTTTTAAGCAATTGCTTATGATTGGAGGAATGGATAAGTATTTCCAAATTGTAAAATGTTTTAGAGATGAAGATTTACGTGCGGATAGACAACCAGAATTCACACAAATAGATTGTGAAATGGCCTTTGTGGACCAAGAAGATATCTTAAATGCTTTTGAAGGACTTACGCGTCACTTACTAAAAGAATTAAACAATGTAGAAGTAGCCGATTTCCCAAGAATGACGTATGCTGATGCAATGAAAAAATATGGAAATGACAAACCAGACATTCGTTTTGGGATGGAGTTTGCAGAAATAAACGACATTACTCAAGGAAAAGATTTTGCTGTTTTTGACAGTCAAGAAATGGTACTTGGTATTGCGGTTCCTGGTTGCTCAGAATATTCACGAAAGCAAACAGACAAATTAATTAAATGGGTAAAAAGACCACAAGTGGGAGCTAGTGGATTGATCTTTGCAAAATACCTAGCCGATGGTACTTTTAAATCATCTGTAGACAAATTTTACAGCCAAGAAGACCTACAAAAATGGGCTGACGCTACAGGTGCAAAACCAGGAGATTTAATCCTAGTTATGTGTGGAGAAACTGACAAAGTACGTAGCCAAATGAGCGCATTACGTATGGAAATGGCAGAAACACTAGGCTTACGTAAACCAAACGAATTTGCACCATTATGGGTCGTTGACTTCCCATTATTAGAATGGGACGAAGACAGCAAACGCTACCACGCCATGCACCATCCATTTACTTCACCAAAAGAAGAGGATATGCACTTGCTAGAAACAGATCCTGGAAAAGTGAGAGCCAATGCTTATGACTTGGTATTAAACGGAAACGAAATTGGAGGAGGTTCTATTCGAATTTTTGACAAAGAAACTCAGGCATTAATGTTCGATCATTTAGGATTTACCCCTGAAGAAGCTAAAGAACAATTTGGATTTTTAATGAACGCCTTTACTTATGGCGCTCCTCCTCACGGTGGTTTAGCATTTGGTTTAGACAGATTGGTTGCTATTTTAGATGGTCAAGAAACTATTCGTGATTATATCGCGTTTCCTAAAAACAATAGCGGTAGGGATGTTATGATAGATGCGCCTTCAGCAATTGCAGGAGATCAACTAGACGAATTAGCCCTACAGCTAAACTTAAAAACAACTTAAAAAAAGTATATATTCCCATAAATACAGAAAACCGCACATTTGAATGCGTTTTTCCGAATCTCTAATAAGTATGATCCTTTTATCTTTGTATCATACTTATTAGAGAAATTGAAAATTTGGGGAAAGTTTCAATCTAAGTCTACTTCGGTAGACAAACAAAAAAACCGTTCAGCTTTGAACGGTTTTTTTATTGACATTAACTTACCAGGAAATCATTTAGATAAAATCCTTATTACACAATATTCTTATGATAACCCACACTGTTTCACGCACTTTCCCGAAGAACTATATAGAACAACATCATTATCTTTGAACCATACTTATTAAAGAATTGAAAATTTGGGGAAAGTTTCAATCCAAGTCTACTTTGGTAGACGAACAAAAGACCATTCAGCTTTGAATGGTCTTTTATTGAAAAAAACAATAAAACCATCAATTATTGATGGTTTTATAATTTTTACTAGGTCATTTTACTATAGTTCCAATGCAGCCTTTACAATATCCCTCCTACTGATTTGACCAATAAGTCTACCTCCTTCAACAATAGGAAATCTTTTTCTTCCTGTAGAATGAAATATATTTGCAGCATCAAAAATTGTCATATTTTTATCAAGTGTATCCACATCCGTTGCCATATAGTTGTCTACTGTTGTATCCGGTAAAGGCATATTAAAATAGCGACTTTCGCTTATTTGTTTCATACAGTCTCTTTCGGAAACCATCCCTAATAATTCGTTTTTTTCGTTAACCACAGGACCACCAGAAATATTATGTTTAATTAATATATCCATTACATTTACAATGAGTTGGTCTGGCGAAAAAGTAATCAGATTTGTAGTCATATAATCTGATATCAATATTTTTTTTTCTGTTGTTTCTGTGATGCTTCCTTTCGGGGGTTTTAAGTGTTTGATTGCCATATTAGTTAATTTAGTGTCCTTCAATATAATAAAAATCTGGAATATTCCCAGTTTCTTTTTACTTTTTACAAATTAAAAGTTAATTTAACCGAGTACAATTGAGCTATTTACCTATTTTAAACAAATTTATCTTACCCTATGACTGCTTTAAAAAACACCAATATTACCTTAATTTCACTCCTGTTAATTATAGCCACCGTTTATTACAGCTTTCATTCACTAATGCCAGACGATGAAGTTTACACTACAGAAAACATTACAGAATTTTCTACACAAAAAGCGCTCTATCATCTTAAAAACATAACACAAGAGCCACATTTTACAGGAAGTAAAAACCATAATCATGTAAGATCCTACATAAAAAAGGAACTAGAACGCATGGGCCTAGAGGTTGAAATTCAATCACAAGTAGCCGTAAATAGCAAATGGGGAGCTGCCACTAGAACTCAAAACATTATTGCAAAAATTAATGGAACAAATTCATCCAAGCCTTTATTATTACTTTCACATTACGACTCTAATCCACATTCATCACTAGGAGCTAGTGATGCAGCCAGTGGCGTAGTTACCATATTAGAATCCGTAAGAGTCCTACTAGCACAGCAAAACAATTTTAAAAACGATATTATTATTTGTATTTCAGATGCAGAAGAATTAGGACTACTCGGAGCCAGCGCCTTTGTAAACAATCATCCTTTGGGAAAAAACATAGGCTTAGTATTAAATTTAGAAGCCAGAGGAAGTGGAGGTCCTAGCTATATGTTACTTGAAACGAATGGAGGGAACGAGGCACTCATCAAAACATTTAGTCAAGCCAGCACCCCTTATCCTGTAGGAAATTCATTGATGTATAGTATTTACAAAATGCTCCCAAACGACACGGATTTAACCATTTTTAGAGAGGACGGAAACATCAACGGATTCAATTTTGCTTTTATTGGAGACCATTTTGATTATCACACTGAGCAAGACTCTTTTGATCGTATGGATATAAATTCGTTCAAACATCAAGCTTCTTACATGCTCCCTTTAATACAATATTATGCAAATAAGGATCTGTCTAATTTAAATAGCCAAGAAGATTTAGTCTATTTTAACTTCCCAGGAATTGGTCTTGCATATTATCCTTTTAGCTGGGTAATACCTATTGCAATAACGCTCCTCTTATTGTTTATCTTTGTATTAATCATTGGAATATACAAGCGTCGATTATCCATATTAGAAATACTACAGGGGTTTATTCCATTTATAGGATCTTTAATTGCAACCGTTTTAACAGCATTTTTAGGGTGGAAACTCCTACTTATTATCCATCCACAATACCACGATATACTTCATGGTTTTACGTACAATGGTTATTATTATATCACTATGTTTGTAGCATTTAGTATTGCTATATTTCTTCGTGTTTATAAATCATATCTTCTTAAATTATCCCATCAAAACTTACTGATAGCTCCTATCACTATATGGATTTTAATAAACATTATCGTTGCATACTATTTAAAAGGAGCCGGTTTTTTCAGCATCCCGTTGTCCACAGGGCTACTCCTGTTAACCATTAGTTTAATAATAAAAAACAATAAATGGAAGCCTTTAATTTATAGTATTCTTCTAATTCCAACGTTAATTATTTTTGTTCCATTAATAAAAATGTTCCCTGTAGGACTGGGTTTAAAAATGACAGGAATCAGTGCATTATTCACTGTATTATTACTCGGGTTAGCGCTTCCAATTATTCATTGCTTTTCATTTAGAAAATCCTTAGGTCGCTTGAGTTTTTTAATTGGAATCATTGCTTTTATGAGCGCCTTTTTTACTGCTGATTACAGTCCTGAAAACAAACAGCCGAATAGCATCATTTACACCTTAGATACTGATACTCAAAAAGCATATTGGGGAAGTTATAATAATAGCACAGACAGCTTTACAAAACAGTTTTTGGGAGCAGAACCCCTCCAAGGAAATTATGATTCTACAGTTACAGCAAGTAAATATAAAACCGCAATAAAACTACACCAACAAGCAGAAGTCAAACCATTTTTATCTCCTACAATTAAAATTATTACGGATACGATCTTTAAGGATGATCGATGGGTACATTTAGAAATCGCATCCAGACGAAATGCAAATCGGATTGAAATAATTAGCAACAAACCAATCCAATTAAAAGCATTTAACATCAATGGAATTGCAATGAAAAAACACGTTGAAAGTCCTTATGTGCTCAAAAAAAACAACGGAGCTATTCTATCTTATTATTTAACTTCACCAGGTGAAATTATTAGCTTAAAAATGAGGGTGTCGAAAAATGAAGTATTAAATTTGGACCTACTAGAAGCTAGTTTTGATTTACTCACAAACCCAGCATTTCATATTACAAAAAGAAAAGCACATATGATGCCTATGCCTTTTGTCCTAAATGATGCCATTTTAGTAAAAAAACACCTTCAATTAAAATAGAAAACAAATGAAAAAAATAGTGTTAGCATGTTTAATTATAGGTCTATTTACATCCTGTGATAAAAAAGAATCAACCTTAAAAAAACAAACCATAAGTACTCCTAAATTAACGCAAGAAAAGGCTAACTATTTATATCATTTCGCCTATGATTGTGTAGATCAGGAATACCCAAATAAGTTAGGACAAGTATTAGAAACCGCTCGTGATTTAAAAGAACCTTCCACGTTACACCCTGCTTTTTACGGGTGTTTCGACTGGCACTCGGCCGTTCATGGGCATTGGACACTAATTAATATCATTAAAGAAATCCCTAATTTTAAACACCGAGATGCTATATTAAAAAAATTACAAGCTAGTTTGACAACAGAAAACATCGCACAAGAAGTGGCTTATTTTGATGCTACATCCGCCAAAAATTTTGAACGCACCTATGGCTGGGCTTGGCTACTAAAAGTTGCAGAAGTATTAAATGATTGGGATGCTCCAGAAGCTAAAATCATGGCAAAAAACCTTCAACCTTTGGTGTCATTAATTGAAACAAAATACATAGAATTTTTACCCAAATTAATATATCCAATACGCGTAGGAGAACACCCCAATACCGCTTTCGGACTTTCTTTTGCATTGGACTACGCACGAAAATACAACCCTGCTTTAGAAGCGTTGATTATTTTAAAAGCGAAAGAATATTATTTAGAAGACGAGCACTGTCCTATAACCTGGGAACCAGGAGGATTTGACTTTTTATCACCTTGTTTACAAGAAGCAGCTTTGATGCAAAAAATACTTTCAAAAGAGGAATTTATTCCTTGGCTGGACGCCTTTTTACCAGGTTTTAGAGAAAACCCTTCTAATTTATTAGAAATAACGAAAGTCACAGATCGCTCAGACGGGAAATTAGCGCATTTAGACGGCTTAAATTACAGCAGAGCTTGGTGTTTATTCCAATTAGGAAAAGGCCTTAAAAATGACCAAATGATTACCTTAGGAAAGCAACATTTTGAGCATAGTTACAAAAAAATGGACTCTGGCGAATATGCCGGAGCCCATTGGTTAGCGTCTTTTGCGCTATATGCTTTACTAGAAGATTAAATCTCCGAAATACGTAAAGTATTTACCATTCCTTTTTCCTTTACAGGCATAGAGGAAAGGTTGACTACGTAGTCTCCTTTGGTAACAAAACCTTTTTCTTCGGCTAATTTGTTAATATCTTCTATCGTATCATCTGTACTTACCAATTTGTCATAGAACACAGCTTTTACTCCCCACAATAAGTTTAACATTGCCATAATTCTTTTATTAGAAGTAAATGCAACAATATTAGATTTAGGTCTCCAAGCCGAAATTTGGAAGGCAGTATATCCAGAATTTGTAAGTGTTGAAATCATTTCTGCGTCAATGCTATTGGCTGTTTTTGCAGCTTGATGGCAAATAATTTTAGAAATATAACGATTGTTTAAACAACGTGTTTGTGTTTCAGGAACAGTAATTAAAGGTGAATTCTCAACACTTCTAATAATTGTGCTCATTTGCTGAATAACCTCTAAAGGGAAGTCTCCCATCGCTGTTTCTCCAGAAAGCATTACTGCATCTGCACCATCCATAATAGAATTGGCCACATCATTTACCTCTGCTCTTGTAGGCACTTGATTGGTAATCATAGTTTCCATCATTTGAGTGGCTATAATTACTGGTATTCTTGCTTTTTTAGCTGCTAAAACTAAACGTTTTTGGATCAATGGAACTTTAGCCATAGGAACTTCTACTCCTAAATCTCCACGTGCAACCATTAAACCATCACAGTGTGCGGTGATCTCATTGATATTATCTAAGGCTTCCGGCTTTTCAATTTTTGCAATTACAGGAATCTTATAATCAGAATTATCAGCAATTAACTTGTTTAATAAATCTAAATCTTCGGCTCTTCTTACAAAAGATAAAGCAATCCAATCTGCCTCTATACTGATAGCAAACAAAGCATCTTGAATATCTTTCTCTGTTAAAGCAGGCTGTGAAATATTAGTGTTTGGCAAATTCACTCCTTTTTTAGAACCTAATTTACCCCCTCTTAATACTTTTGAAGTCACATTCGATTTTCCATCAGTAGCGGTAACTTCAAATAATAATTTTCCATCGTCCACTAATATATGCTCCCCTACACTTACATCTTGAGGAAACTGCTGATAAGTCATAAATGCCTTTTCATTCGTTCCTTCACATTTCTCTGTAGTAAATATAAACGTATCTCCTTTTTCTAGAAACACATCATCTTGCATAAGTCCTACTCTAAGTTTTGGACCTTGTAAATCGGCTAAAATTGCTACATTAAAACCACGGCGTTCATTGATTTCTCTAATAAGTTTTACACGTTCTTTAACGTCATCATAATCCGCATGTGAAAAATTTATTCTGAATACGTTTACCCCTTCGGTCATCATCTTTTCAATAAGCCCTGGCGTATTGGACGCTGGACCTAATGTAGCCACAATTTTTGTCTTTTTTCTGTTATTTGACATCTGTTAAAATATTAAATTTTTTGTTGATTTTATGGTGTTTGTGTCTATCAGATAAGCAGATACCACTTGAGGTATTTGATTAATTCGCCCTACAAAATCATTTAAGTTTTTGTCGCAAATATCACCTTCAATTTTTAAGAAAAAGTCTATTTTTTTCTTTTCTGGTATCAAGTATTGGATTGTGTTTATGTTTCCACTAAACAAATCAAACCCATCTGATGGTTCCGTATTTGTACTTTGTTTATTGCCAATTAAATATTGATAGCAATAATCTTCTTCATTCTCCCATTCAAATATCGGAAACTGTACTGTTTTATTTTTAAAGTCTAAACTTGTTTTTGAAAGCACAAAAGAGGCTTTCAATAGTTGATTAAACAGGAATGCTAGTCTGTAATCCTCTTCAGATGAATGGATTCCAACTAGTGCATAATCCTCTGGTATTTCCAATGTTAATACTGGCATACATCTCAATCAAATTGATTGCAAAGCTACGGATTGTTACGAAACCCTACTATTTTTTTTACGAAACCGTTATAGTGTAGTAGGTTAATTTATAGAGATATCCTCTTGAAACACAAAGTATCCTCTCTTAGCAGCTATTTCTTCTGCTTTCTTTTTTGAAGTTCCTCTTCCTTTAGAAATAATTTTGCCATTTAAAAACAGACGAACACCAAAATACTTGAGATTTTCTATCCCTGTATCTTCGTATACTTCAAATTCAAAACTGTGTTTTTCTTTTTGGCACCATTCTATAAAAAGACTTTTATAACTAGTAATTTTCCCTTCTAATTTAGGGATATCAACATAGGGTTGAATGACTCTTTTATAAACAAATCGCTTACAATAATTATACCCTCTATCTAAATAGATGGCCCCAATTAATGCTTCAAAAATATTTCCATGAATATTTTCTCCAAATTTTTTACGCGAGATATTACTTTTTACAAACTGTGCTAAATCTAAATCACGTCCCAATTCATTTAAATGGTCGCGACTGACAATTTTAGACCTCATTTTTGTCAAATATCCTTCGTCTCCACTTGGAACTTTTTTAAATAAATAAGAAGCAATAACACCTCCTAGCATGGCATCACCTAAAAACTCTAAACGCTCGTAATTCCTAGGATTCCCGGTATCATCGGACTGTTTTAAGGAACGATGTAGAAAGGCCTTTCTATAATAATTTAAATTTTTAGGTCCAAAACCTAGTATAATTTTTAAGTCATTATAAAACGCCTCATCTTCCGGAGATCTCGTTTTTATTATTTTACGAATGAAGTTCATTCAAAGCTATCCTGCTTAGTCAAATTTTTTGAAAAGCACACAGGCATTGTGCCCTCCAAACCCAAATGTATTGCTCATGGCAACTTTTATATTGCGCTTTTGTGGCTTATTAAACGTAAAGTTTAATTTGCTATCAATCTGATCATCATCTTCAAAATGATTAATTGTTGGAGGTACTATCCCGTTATTAATTGCTAAAATAGAAGCAATAGCCTCTACAGCACCGGCAGCACCTAACAAATGACCTGTCATTGATTTGGTAGAATTAATATTTATGTTGTACGCATGTTCTCCGAATACTGCTTTTATCGCTTTAGATTCTGCAATATCACCAAGTGGTGTTGAAGTTCCGTGCATATTAATTGCATCTACATCTTCTGGTTTTAATCCAGCATCTTTGATACAATTTAACATTACATTTTTAGCTCCTAATCCTTCTGGATGTGGGGCTGTAATATGATGCGCATCAGCAGACAATCCACCTCCACCTACTTCTGCGTAGATTTTAGCACCTCTTGCGATAGCGTGTTCATATTCTTCCAAGATTAATGCTCCTGCACCTTCGCCTAATACGAAACCTTCTCTTCCTTTATCAAAAGGTCGTGAAGCTGTTGTTGGATCATCATTTCTTGTAGACAAGGCATGCATGGCATTAAATCCAGCGATACCTGATTCAATCACTGCGGATTCTGATCCTCCAGTAACCATTACATCTGCATAACCTAAACGAATGTAGTTTAAGGCATCTATAATAGCATTGGCCGATGAGGCACAAGCAGAAACGGTTGTAAAGTTAGGTCCTCTAAATCCATATTTGATAGAGATATACCCAGGGGCAATATCTGGTATCATTTTAGGAATAAAGAAAGGGTTAAATTTAGGAGTACCATCGCCTTTAGCAAAATTCAACACTTCGTTTTGAAATGTCTCTAATCCACCAACTCCGGCTCCCCAGATTACACCTACTCTATCTTTATCAACTTTCTCTATGTCTAGCTTAGAGTTTAGGACAGCTTCGTCAGCAGCTACCATAGCATACTGAGTAAACTTATCCATTTTACGAGCTTCTTTCCTGTTAATAAAATCATTAACATTAAAGTTCTTAAGCTCGCAAGCAAAACGAGTTTTGAACTTGGAGGCATCAAAATGAGTTATTGGAGCAGCTCCACTAACGCCGTTAATTAAACCGTTCCAATACTCTTCTACATTGTTCCCAATTGGTGTTAATGCACCAAGTCCAGTTACTACAACTCGTTTTAATTCCATATAAAAATTACTTTTTTGCGTCTTCTATATAGCTAATTGCTTGACCAACAGTTCCGATGTTCTCAGCTTGATCGTCTGGAATTTGGATATCAAATTCTTTTTCGAATTCCATGATTAATTCTACAGTATCCAAAGAATCTGCTCCTAAATCATTTGTGAAGCTAGCTTCGATTGTTACTTCATTTTCGTCAACGCCTAATTTATCTACGATAATGGCTTTTACTCTTGATGAAATGTCTGACATAATTTTTTATTTTTAAATTTAATTACTCGGCAAAAATAAAAAACTTTCTCTAATTGGAAATCTTTTATCTGTAATAAATGAAAATATACTCTTTTATTATTCGTTATAATATAATGAAAATTTCCCTTACACCGTGCTATTGTTAGTATTTTTGTTTTATTTTGCAGCAACATACAATTAAAAACTATTATGAAAAAAATTGTAATTCTAGCTTCAGGGGCCGGATCTAACGCTGAAAACATAGCTAACTACTTCAAGGACAGTAACTTAGCGCACGTAACCTATATCTTATCTAACAAGAAGAATGCCAAAGTACTAGACAGAGCTAAGAAACTAAATATCAATAACTTATCCTTCGAAAAAGCTGACTTTTTAACAGGGACTTCCGTTTTAAACTTGCTAAAAAAAGAAGCAGATATTGTAATTTTAGCTGGGTTTTTATGGAAAATACCGCAAAATATTCTTGAAAACTTCCCTAATAAGATCATAAATATACACCCTGCACTACTTCCAAAATACGGTGGAAAAGGCATGTATGGAGGACACGTTCACAAGGCTATTGTAGCCAATAAAGAGACCGAAACAGGCATCACAATCCACTATGTGAATGAAAATTATGACGAAGGAGCCATCATTTTCCAGACCAAAACGTCAGTTGACCCCTCGGACACACCAGACGATGTAGCTGCTAAAATTCATATTTTAGAACAAAATAATTTTCCTCAAGTAATCGAATCAATTCTTCTTAAAATGGAAAAATAACATGGGAAAGAAAAAGTATTATGTAATCTGGCAAGGTCACAAAACTGGAGTTTTTACTTCGTGGAAGGTATGTAAAAAACTCATCTCTGATTTTAAAGGGGCGCAATACAAATCTTTTGTTTCTAAAACCGAAGCTGAAAAAGCAATCAAGGGTAATTATTTTGATTATGTAGGCAAAGACACCAAAAAAGTGATTTTATCTAGCGAAGAGTTAAAAAAATTAGGAAGACCTATCTACCCTTCCTTTTCTGTAGATGCGGCTTGCGCTGGAAACCCAGGAAAAATGGAATACAGAGGCGTAGATTCCAAATCAAAAAAACAATATTTTATTCAAGGGCCTTATCAAAAAGGAACTAATAATATAGGAGAGTTTTTAGCTTTAGTCCACGGTTTAAGTTTTTTAAAAAACCAAAAATCCAACGTTCCTATTTATTCCGATTCAAGAATAGCTATGAGTTGGGTGCAAAAAAAACAATGCCGTACCAATTTACCCATCACTCAGGAGAATAAAAACCTTTTTGACTTAATAAAACGTGCAGAAGCTTGGCTAAGAAATAATACTTACACGACTACTATTTTAAAATGGGAAACCAAAGCATGGGGAGAAATTCCTGCTGATTTTGGACGGAAATAGTTTTTTTTAGCGAAAAGGAATAAGCAAGAAGCCATAAGTACTAAGATGTATGTCATAAGTATTAAAACACGGTTTTGACAATTCAAATAATAAACATGTATAAAAAAAGTAGTAAAAACCCTCACGGGACAATAGAATAGAGCAATGAAAAAAGGTCTAATGATAGCTTTCGCATTCATTAGACCTTTTAATTTGTTAGTAGGTAATCGGACTCTAATTTATTTATTCGAAGCGTAATTTTCTGAAACTTTCTCCCAGTTAATTACGTTAAAAAACGCGTTGATATAGTCAGGTCTTCGGTTTTGGTAGTTCAAATAGTAAGCATGTTCCCAAACATCTAATGTTAAAATTGGGTATCCATCACAAGCGACTCCATCCATTAAAGGATTGTCTTGATTTGGCGTAGAACAAATTTCTACTTTCCCTCCTTTATGAACACACAACCATGCCCATCCAGATCCAAAACGAGTTGCTGCTGCCTTTGCAAAAGCATCTTTAAAACCTTCAAAAGAACCATAAGCGTCATTAATAGCAGCGGCTAAATCACCTGAAGGAGCTCCTCCTCCATTTGGAGACATCACTTCCCAAAATAACTTATGATTATAAAATCCACCTCCATTATTACGAACAGCCATGTTAGACATGTCTAAAGTTTTAATAATTTCCTCTGCAGACTTCCCTTCATATTCGGTTCCTGCGATGGCATTATTAAAGTTGTTTGTATATCCCTGATGATGCTTACTATGGTGTATTTCCATGGTTTGAGCATCTATATGTGGTTCTAACGCATCGTATGCGTAGGCTAATTTTGGTAATTCAAAAGACATAGTTTCTTATTTTAGTTATGTAAATTTACCTAAAGATACATAAATTTACTCCACTATAAAATTGATAATCTTTATAATGACATCAATGATAATTATAATAGCTCACTTTAAGCGAGTTGTAAGCCCTATAAAAATTTAATTCTAGCAAGTATTTTAAGTCTCCAAAAAAAGGATTCATCCTTGTTATAAAAACACAGATGAATCCTTTTCTAATAGTAATATTTTAAATAGAGGGACTATTCCACTTCCTCCTCATTATAGTTAGCTCCTTCCGGGTATTTTGCCATATAAGACTCTGCTTTTTCTACCATAGTTATAGACCCACAGAAAAACGGTACTCGCTGGTGCAGTTCTGTTGGCTTAATATCCATAATTCTCATATAACCATCCGACGCTTTTCCTCCCGCCTGTTCTGCCAAGAACGCCATAGGATTACATTCGTATAAAATCCTTAATTTTCCTTTAGGTGACTTCGTACTTGTAGGATACATATAAATCCCTCCTTTAATCATATTTCTATGAAAATCTGACACTAAAGAACCAATATAACGTGACGTATATGGCCTATCCTCTATTTCTTCTTGACAATATTTTAAATAGTCTTTTACTCCTTGTGGAAAATGAACATAATTCCCTTCATTAACAGAGTAAATATTCCCTTTCTTTGGATACTTCATGTCTGGATGCGACAAGTGAAACGACCCAATTGCTGGATTCAATGTAAAACCATTCACTCCGTGCCCAGAAGTATACACAAGCATTGTAGATGTTCCATACACTACATACCCCGCACAAACTTGCTGACTACCACGTTGTAAAAAATCCATTTTATCTACAGGTGTCCCTATCGGCGTGATTCGTCTATAAATAGAAAATATAGTTCCTACAGAAACATTAACATCTATATTAGAAGAGCCATCCAACGGGTCAATTAAGACTACGTATTTATTTTCATTCGTTTGATGCTTCCCCTTAATGGTCACAAAATCATCCTCTTCTTCACTAGCAATACCACAAACAATTTCTCTATTGATTAATGTTTGCATAAAAATCTCATTCGCAAAAACATCCAGCTTTTGCTGTGCCTCTCCTTGAATATTAGTATCTCCTGCAGCACCTAAAATATTACTCAATCCCGCTTTATTTACTTTGTGATTGACAATTTTAGCCGCTAATTTTATGGAGCTTATGAGCCTAGAAAACTCACCGGTAGTAGATTTGTAATGTTTTTGATTGTCGATGATATACTCCCCTAAGGTAACAGTATTTTGTCTCATTTAATTAATTTTGTTGTTGTGTGTTTTGACAAATATCGTGTAAATTTGTTTAAAATTTAAAAAAAATGAAAGTTATCATAAGAAAGGGGATAAAACCTGACATGCCTAGTGCCTTGCGTCTTATCAATGAATTAGCTATTTTTGAAAAAGAACCTGATGCTGTAGAAGTACGTTTAGAAAATTTAGAAAATGATGGCTTTGGAACACATCCTTTGTTTGAGTGTTATGTTGCAGAATTACAAGGAGAAATCGTAGGGATGGCGCTATTTTACCCAAGGTATTCTACTTGGAAAGGTCCAACCATACACCTAGAAGACCTTATTGTACAACAGGATAAACGTCAATTAAAAATAGGGAGTCAACTCTATAAAAAAGTAATAGAACACGCTTATAATCTTGGCGTAAAGCGTTTAGAATGGAACGTGCTGGACTGGAACACTCCTGCAGTAGATTTCTATAAAAAATCCGGTGCCAATGTGATGGATGAATGGTGTAATGTTCAAATGGACAAAAAAGCAATGAAAAACTTTTTAGACAAATAAGACATGAAAGTATTTAAGTTTGGAGGTGCCTCTGTAAAAAGTGCCGCTTCTATTAAAAACGTAGTTCGAGTTTTAAATCACGAGGGATTTGACAACACACTTGTGATAATTTCCGCCATGGGAAAAATGACCAATGCCCTTGAAAAAGTAGTGGATGATTATGTAGAAAAAGCTCCTTCCTTAAATCAATCTATCGAATTTATAGCTGATTATCACCAACAAATCTGTTCAGAATTATTCCAAAAAGATCATGGCATTTTTATGGAAATCGAAATTGTTTTTGGGAAACTAAGTGGTTTTTTAGCCTCTAACAGGTCACATAATTATGATTTTATCTATGATCAAATCGTATCCTTTGGAGAAATTCTATCTACAAAAATAGTAAGTTCCTACCTTAACAATGTTCAAATTCCAAATACCTGGCTAGATGTACGTAGTTGTATTCATACCAACAATAACTTTAGGAATGCCAACGTAGATTGGGAAAGAACTGCTACAACTATTCAAAAAAAGATACACCATAACTTAACCATTACTCAGGGATTTATTGCTGGAGGAGGAAATAACCAAACAACAACTCTAGGAAGAGAGGGTTCTGATTTTACTGCTGCCATTTTTGCTTATTGTCTAAATGCAGAAAACGTAACTATATGGAAAGATGTAGATGGCGTACTTAATGCAGATCCTAGATGTTTTGACAACACCACCCTTTTAGAACAAATCTCCTACAAAGAAGCCATTGAAATGTCATTTTACGGCGCTTCTGTTATCCACCCAAAAACGCTAAAACCACTCGAAAACAAAAAAATCCCATTATATGTTCGCTCTTTCGACAACCTAAAAGCTATAGGGACAGTAGTTCAAAAAGGGCAAGCAATCCAACCTATAACCCCCTGTTTTATTCAAAAAAAACAGCAGTACCTAGTTTCTATCTCAGCAAAAGACTTTTCTTTTATGGTGGAATCAAACTTAAGTCACGTTTTTAAGCTCTTAGGAGACTCTAAAATGAAAGTAAATTTGATACAGAATTCAGCCTTAAGTTTCTCAGTTTGTATAGAAGACAACCACCATCAGTTTGATGATTTTATTAAAACTATACAAGAAGGTTACACGGTGTATTTCAACTCAAACATAACACTTTACACCATTAGGCACGCCACAAAACAAGCCATAGAAATGATAGAAACCAAAGGAAAAGTATTATTAAAACAAGCCACGAAACAAACAGTACAAGTACTTATCAAACCCCATTAACACACATATACATAAGTTAAAATATCACGGTTTCCTTCTTACAAGCACTAAAAGCCACCTAGAAATTGTATATTTGTAGTTACTCTTAATTTCAACCGAATGAGTTTAGTAACAGCTAAAGAAGTTGCCAAGGCGATCAAGATAGAAAAGTATGGTTTTATAGGTACTTTTATAGGCTGGTCTCTTTTAAAAATACTGAGAATTTCAACCATTAATAAAATATACAATACGCACAAACATTTAAAAGGAACTGAGTTTTTTACTTCCCTTTTAAACGATTTGCAAATTAAATTTGAAGTTCCAAAAAGTGACCTAAAAAGGATCCCTGCAAACGGTCCATTTATCACGGTATCTAACCACCCTCTAGGCGGTGTAGACGGAGTACTCCTATTAAAACTATTAATAGAAAGACGTGCAGATTACAAAATAATCGCAAACTTTTTACTCCACAGAATTGAACCTCTAAAACCTTTTGTCTTAGCCGTAAACCCTTTTGACAACCATAAAGACGCCAAATCTAGTTTAAAAGGAATCAAAGAAGCATTACAACATCTAAAGGATGGATATCCTCTAGGGATATTTCCAGCCGGAGAAGTGTCTACGTACAAAGACGGAAAACTAATCATAGACAAACCTTGGGAAGAAGGCGCTATCAAATTAATTCAAAAAGCAAGAGTCCCGGTAATCCCTATCTACTTTCATGCAAAAAACAGTAGGTTATTTTATTTTTTATCTAAAATAAGTGACACTTTACGCACCGCTAAATTACCTTCAGAACTACTTTCTCAAAAAGAACGCACCATTAAAGTACGTATAGGAAAAGCAATCTCTGTAAAACAATTGGACGAGTATAAAAACACCCAAGATTTATGTGATTTTATCAGAACCAAAACCTATCTACTAGCCAATCCTTTCGAAAAAGAAAAATCCAACGGACTCAACGTCTCTTCTTTAAAAATCTCTCGAAGTCCTAAACAGATTGTCAACCAAGGGGATGTATCAGAAATAATACTTGAAGTAGATGCACTTAGAATAAACGAAGGTAGACTATCACAAAGTAAAAACTACGAAGTATTCTTTGCTCCAAGTGATGCCATTCCTAATCTACTTCAAGAAATAGGAAGATTGCGTGAAATAACATTTAGAGAAGTAGGAGAGGGTACAAATTTAGCCATTGATTTGGATGAGTTTGACACCTATTACCACCACCTATTTTTATGGGACAAAGTAGCCAATAAATTAGTAGGCGCCTACCGTATGGGTTTAGGAAAAGACATTTTTAAAAAATACGGCATCAAAGGTTTTTACATCCACACCTTATTCAAATTCGAACCAGAATTGTTCGGGATGATGGAAAACTCTATAGAAATGGGGCGTGCTTTTATCATTAAAGAATACCAACAAAAACCAATGCCTTTATTTTTACTTTGGAAAGGAATTGTACATACAACACTTCGCTATCCGGAATACAAATATTTAATTGGTGGTGTTAGTATTAGCAACCAGTTTTCTGAGTTCTCAAAATCATTAATGATTGAATTTATGAAATCTCACTACTACGATCCGTACGTAGCTCAGTACATTCAACCAAAAAAGGAATTTAAAGTAAAACTAAAAGACGCAGACAAGGATTTTGTTTTTGACGAAGCCAATGCCGACATGCAAAAGTTTGATAAATTTATTGACGAAATAGAACCTGGAAACCTACGAATCCCTGTACTCATCAAGAAATACGTCAAACAAAACGCTCGATTAGTTGCTTTTAATGTAGACCCTAAATTTAACAATGCCGTAGACGGACTCATGTACATCCGTGTAGCCGACATCCCAGAAAGCACCGTAAAACCTGTAATGGAAGAGTTTCAGAAGGAACTAGAAGGGCGCGGAGATAAGTAACATTTTTAGACACAAGACAAACAAAAAACGGACTCATTTTTTTAAAAATTGAGTCCGTTTTTTTGTTATTTATCACTATTTGGTTTACAAATTTCCTAACATCAATCTCAATTCTCCAAATTCATAACCATCACCCAACTTATTCTTTAAATCAGACAAGGTTTCAAAATCTGTTTTTGCTATCAATTTTTTTAATTTTTCGTAACGGTGTTTCCCTATTAAATCCAAAATATCCACTTCGCCTGTTGGAATATAATGCCCCAAATGCCCCGTAATTGTAGATTCTACAAAACCTCTATTCTTAGCAATATCTTTAATAGACATACCATCCTTAAACATTTTCAAAGACACTTTTTTAGTATCGGTTTTCTTGGGAGCAGCATCCAATTCCAACGTAGGTTGAACATCCGATGCCGTAGACAAATCATTATTTGCACAATAACCATCTATAATATCAATAATTGCCGAACCGTATTTCTGTACTCTAATTTTCCCCATCCCATTAACTTTTCGCAATTGCTCCGGCGTTACAGGTAAAGTCTCACACATTTCAAATAAGGATTTTTGAGTAAATATTTGAAAAGGAGGCACGTCTTCTTTATTAGATAATTTGGTTCTCAATAACTTTAACGAAATCATCAATTGAGGATGTTTAGAATTATCCACCACTACCCGAGCTACGCGTACTTTTCTAGGAGTTTCCAACACAGCTTTTACACGAGTTGCAATATAAGTGTCCCTATCAAAGCCATCGGCCATCGCATTCAAACAGGTCTTTTTTATATTCAATAACTGTTCTAATTCACTCAACTGCTTGGTAAAATCAGTTTTAACCGCCGTGTTCTCCACCGAATAATTAAGTTTTGACAATGGAATATCAATATGTTCTTTGGTTTGGGCTATAAAATAACTAACTCCTTTCAAAAATCGCTCTTTCATAAGCACTTCACTATCAGAAGTATCAGTCTCATTATTTAAGCGTAATAATTCCCGCTTAAACCCAGCACTCACTTTTAACAATGCCGCCACCCCCTTGTCTTTTATCGCTTCTAAAGGAACTCGCACTTCACCCTGAAAACTCGTTTTATTTGTAAAATAAATATCCAATAATCGTTTTACAGGATATAAAAACGGATAATAATCAAACAACTCCGCTATTAAATTTAATTCATACTCTTTTTCTGAATCATTCAAGTCTTGGTCGTTTGGTAAATTTTCAGCAATATCCTCCGTAAACGTCCTCACCTTTACGTCCGAAATAATGCTTGCATCGCCAATCTTACTCTTTAACACAATCCCTTCTAATGTCTTACATCTACTCAATGCCACATAGGTTTGTCCATGCGCAAAGGAAGCCTCAGCATCTATAATTGCCTTATCAAAAGTTAGTCCTTGACTTTTATGAATTGTAATAGCCCATGCCAATCTAAGAGGAATTTGAGAAAATTCCCCAATTATATTTTCTGATATTTCTTTAGTTTGATCATTTAAAGTATAGGTAATATTTTCCCACTTTTCATTTCCTACATCAATTGGAAAATCTTCATTTCCACATTGCACAGATACCGTATCACCATCCATAAAAGTAATCACCCCAATTTTCCCATTGAAAAATCGTTTTTCTGGACTACTATCATTTTTTATAAACATCACCTGTGCGCCAACTTTTAAAGTCAGTAACTCCGCTGTTGGATAGGCATGTTCACTAAACTTACCGTCAATAGACGCCTGAAACTTTCGAACCTTTGTTTTCAATCGCCCTAATGCCTTATCATTCATAGCATCGGCACGGTTATTATGGGTTGTTAATGTAATATACCCCTCTTCCTTGTTTGGCTCAAAATCAGGATCAAAACGTTCATTTAAAACCTTTGCAGAACTTTCTGTTAGCCTATTATTTCTAATTTCGTTTAGAATTGCAATAAATGCCTCATTGTCTTGCCTGTAAATATGTGTTAATTCGATACTCACCGCATTCGCCTCCAAAAAAGACTTACTGCTAAAAAAATACATGGTATCATAATAGGGTTTTAACAACTCCCATTCGTTTGGTCTTACTACCGGCGATAACTGCTGTAAATCTCCGATCATTAAAATTTGAGCACCTCCAAATACCTTATTCCTATTTTTATACTTCCGTAGCACTTGATCTATTCCGTCCAACAAATCCGCACGAACCATACTTATCTCGTCAATAATTACAAGATCCAACGAACGAATTATATCAATTTTTTTCTTGTTAAATTTTCGCTGCTGAGCCCCCGTCTCTTGTCTTTGCCCAGGAATAATAGGACCAAAAGGCATTTGAAAAAATGAATGTATCGTTACTCCTTTTGCATTAATAGCAGCCACTCCAGTAGGAGCCACCACTACCATTCTCTTTAGCGTAGTCTTTTTAAGTCGATGTAAAAAAGTAGTTTTTCCAGTACCTGCTTTTCCCGTTAAAAAAACATTTCGATCTGTTTTCTCTATAAAATCAAAAGCCAACTCTAATTCCTTGTTCGTATGCATTTCTTATATATTGATAATCAACGGTATTCCCAACCTCATTTATACATTATTTACAAGCTCGAAAATACACTATTTTAATGGTGATCATAACAAACAAATTTCAAATTCATAAAAATTAAAGTTTGTCTTCTGCTGTTGATGTTTTATAAAAACCCACTATTCTCGATACCTTTTTCTGATGATTCATTACTCACTCTTAAAGAGAGCATAATCAAACACCGTTACAAAATTACTTGACCTGTAGTTTAGATTTACTTAACCAAACACACAAAATCAATTTAAAAACTGAATACCTACAGATATTGATGACTAGCAATTAGTAATTCATCAAAAATAATAACAAAAAAAAGAGGAAGAAACAAAACATAACTCAAAAGTTACTCTTGGCAATTTACAAAAAAAAACATCGACTTTAGAATGACCGCTTTTCATCTTTATTAAAAACTGATAATTTTATAAACAAAGAACTTACAAAATGATGTTGATAAACATCATTAGTTACACAGACAACACACTCCTCAATACATCATATTTGTTAATTACGAAAATTCTCTTATTTAGAACAATTACAAAGAACAGAACATTAACAAAAGTTAATTTAATTATTTTCAAAAAAACATGTTATTTCACAAAAGTAACAAGATCAACAACAAGAGCACCAAAAACACACGTAAAACACTAACAAATAGACAGATAGACAGTGCGCTGCATATGCAAAAATTACAAAAACTGTGAACAAGTCACTATAGATTGTGAATAAGTCCTCTAGAATAATCCAAAAAAAATCACAATATTTGTAATACTCTAACTATAAGTACTAACAACAAAAAGACACAAATGCCAGCTATTGAACCAATTTTACAGGAAAATAAAGACCGATTTGTAATCTTCCCGATTAAACATCACGATTTATGGGACTGGTATAAAAAACAAGAAGCTAGTATTTGGACGGCCGAGGAAATAGATTTACATCAAGACGTTATTGATTGGGAAACCAAATTAAATGACGACGAACGTTATTTCATCAAGCATATTTTAGCCTTTTTTGCTGCATCTGACGGAATTGTCAACGAGAATTTAGCAGAAAATTTTGTGTCTGAAGTTCAATACCCAGAAGCAAAATTCTTTTACGGGTTTCAAATAATGATGGAAAATATACATTCAGAAGTATATTCTTTACTCATAGACACCTATGTGAAAAACGAAGAAGAAAAAACACAATTATTTACGGCCATCGATCATTTTCCTGCTATAAAAGAAAAAGCAGCATGGGCATTAAATTGGATTGATAGTCCAAGTTTTGCAGAACGCCTAATTGCTTTTGCCGCAGTAGAAGGCATCTTCTTTTCAGGTAGTTTTTGTTCTATATTCTGGCTTAAAAAACGAGGCTTACTTCCTGGATTAACTTTCTCAAACGAATTAATTTCTAGAGACGAGGGATTACATTGTGATTTTGCAGTACACTTACACAACAACCACATCATAAACAAAGTACCAAAAGAACGTATAACGCAGATCCTTACGAATGCCTTAGATATTGAACGTGGGTTTATCACGGAATCACTCCCTGTTAGTTTGATAGGTATGAACTCAAAACTTATGACCCAGTACCTAGAATTTGTAACCGATCGTTTACTGCTAGAATTTGGATGTGAAAAAGTATATCATGCTAGCAACCCATTTGATTTCATGGAAATGATATCACTGGAAGGGAAGACAAACTTCTTTGAAAAAAGAGTTTCAGAATATCAAAAAGCAGGAGTTAAAGGAGGCGGAACCGGAGAAATAGGTTTTGACGCCGACTTTTAAGAAGCATCCCCACAAAAATATAATTATTCAAGCGTAATTCTTAGACTCCAACGGAGACTAACATAAAGATACCATTCAATAACGAATCACTGTTATTGAAAATATGTACGCTTTAAATAAACACACCCTGTAATTCAATAATTATTCAAGGGTAAAAAAATACAACTAACAACAAAAATAAAAAAGAATCTATGTACGTAGTAAAAAGGAATGGAGGAAAAGAGCCAGTGATGTTTGACAAAATCACGGCAAGAGTGCGAAAAATGTGCTACGGTTTGAACGACCTTGTAGATCCCGTAAAAGTAGCCATGCGCGTGATCGAAGGACTTTACGACGGCGTAACCACTTCAGAACTTGATAATTTAGCCGCTGAAATAGCCGCCACCATGACGGTACAGCACCCCGATTACGCAAAGCTAGCCGCTAGAATATCTGTCTCTAACTTACATAAAAACACTAAGAAATCGTTCTCAGAAGTCATGACGGATTTATACACCTACGTAAGTCCGCGTACCGGTTTAGAAGCTCCCCTATTAGCAGATGACGTCTACGAAATCATTCAAAAAAACGCCACAAAATTAGATTCTACCATTATTTACAACCGTGATTTCAACTATGACTATTTCGGTTTCAAAACATTAGAACGCAGTTATCTTTTAAAACTAAAAGGACAAATAGCCGAACGACCTCAGCACATGCTAATGCGTGTAGCCATAGGAATTCACAAAGAAGACATAGACGAGGCGATTGAAACCTACGAGTTAATGTCTAAAAAATTCTTTACCCACGCTACTCCAACACTCTTTAACTCTGGAACGCCAAAACCACAAATGTCCTCTTGTTTCTTATTACAAATGCAAGATGATAGTATTGATGGTATATATGACACCTTAAAACAAACTGCTAAAATATCGCAATCCGCAGGAGGTATAGGAATTTCTATACACAACATTCGCGCTACAGGATCTTATATTAGAGGAACCAATGGAACTTCCAACGGAATTGTACCCATGCTAAAAGTTTATAATGACACCGCACGATATGTAGACCAAGGAGGCGGAAAACGAAAAGGATCTTTTGCTGTCTATTTAGAACCCTGGCATGCCGATGTATTTGACTTTTTAGACTTAAAAAAGAACACAGGAAAGGAAGAAATGCGTGCAAGAGACCTCTTCTTTGCCATGTGGATTTCTGATCTCTTTATGGAACGCGTAGAAAAAAATGCAGACTGGACCTTAATGTGCCCCAACGAATGTCCAAACCTTTTTAACGTCTACGGCGACGAGTTCAAAGCACTTTACACAAGCTATGAAAAAGCAGGAAAAGGAAGAAAAACAATTAAAGCGCGTACCCTATGGGAGAAAATACTGGAAGCTCAAATAGAAACGGGGAATCCGTACATGCTATACAAAGACGCTGCCAACCGCAAGTCTAACCAAAAGAATTTAGGAGTGATTCGCTCCTCAAATTTATGTACGGAAATTATGGAATACACCGCCAATGATGAAGTGGCAGTCTGTAATTTAGCTTCTATAGCCTTACCTATGTTTATAGACGAAAACGAGCAAGGAGAAAAATTCTTTAACCATGACCGTCTGTTAAAAATCACCAAGAAAATCACTAAAAACCTAGACACAGTCATTGACAGGAATTACTACCCTGTAAAGGAAGCGGAAAATTCCAATGTACGCCACCGCCCAATAGGCATAGGAATTCAAGGACTCGCCGATGTATTTATCATGTTACGTATGCCTTTTACTAGCGATGCCGCCAAAAACCTAAATAGCGATATTTTCGAAACTATTTATTTTGGAGCCGTCACAGCCTCCATGGAAATAGCAACGTCAAAAGAAGCTTACAGTACTTTTCAAGGATCTCCTATGAGTAAAGGAGAATTTCAATTTAACATGTGGAACATTTCCGAAGATGATTTAAGTGGTCGCTGGGACTGGAAATCATTGCGTAAAGAAGTCATGAAACACGGAATGAGAAACTCCTTATTAGTCGCTCCAATGCCTACAGCCTCCACCTCTCAAATTCTTGGAAACAACGAAGCTTTTGAACCCTACACTTCTAATATCTATACCCGACGTGTACTATCAGGAGAGTTTATTGTAGTCAACAAACACTTGCTAGAAGACCTTGTAAGCTTAAACCTATGGGACAACGACATGAAAGAGGATATTATGCGCGCTAATGGATCCATCCAACATATCGATACGATTCCTCAAGAACTAAAAGAGTTGTACAAAACGGTCTGGGAAATGAGCATGAAAGACATTATAGATATGTCCAGACAGCGCGGGTACTTTATAGATCAATCACAGTCCCTAAACTTGTTTATGCAAGAACCTAATTTTGCCAAATTAACCTCCATGCATTTTTACGCTTGGAAATCTGGACTAAAAACAGGAATGTACTATCTAAGAACAAAAAGTGCCGTCAATGCAATCCAATTTACAGTTTCCAAAAAGAAAGAAAAAAAAGAAGAAAAACCCTTATCGCCAGAAGAATTAAAGGCGATGATCATTGCCTCACAAAACAATCCAGACGATTGTGAAATGTGTGGATCTTAAAACACAACAAACAACCCTAAGACTGAGGACCCTGCTTTTTTTTGAAAAGTGGGGTTTCTTTTTGCTTTTCAACTAAAAACTTAACATTGGACCGCACATAACTTACTACCAACGACTTACAACCTGTTTTTTGAGCTTTTTCACAAATCCCAATGTTAAGCTTTCACTATCAAATTGTTAATTTTATATAAATCACTTAAATTTAAAGTAACGAAACGATTTATTAATTTTAAAACATACATCATGAAAAATTTATTCAGCATCATAGTAGCCTTATTCGTACTAACAGGTTTTGCACAAAAACAACGTATAGATTACGAAAAAGTAAACAAGAAAGTAAAAGCCACCTATTACTACCAAGACAATGCCTCCATAGAAAAAGTTGGTTTTTTTGACGCCAAAGGCAATCTAGACAGCACTTGGACCAGTTATGATAGAGACGGAAACATTACCATCATTGCCAATTACAAAAAAGGCAAGAAAGACGGTGTTTGGAAATACTACAAACCAACGGTGATAAATATAGTTACCTACGAAAACAACAAAATTACAAGTATCCAAAAGAAGAAAATAGCTTTATAATTTTCAAACTTACTTTCTACAAAAGACAAAAAAAGCAGCCTAATGGCTGCTTTTTTTTAGTAATATTTTAAAAGATATTAAATCACACCTTGATCTAACATAGAATCTGCCACTTTAATAAAACCAGCAATATTTGCTCCTTTTACGTAGTCTACAAATCCATTTTCTTGTGTACCATATTTTTGACAAGCCCCGTGAATAGAAGTCATGATCACTTTTAGTTTCTCATCAACTTCCTCGTTAGACCAGTTTAATTTCATCGCATTTTGCGACATCTCTAAACCAGAAACAGCCACTCCACCAGCATTTGCTGCCTTTCCTGGAGCAAAAGGTACTGTAGCCTTTTGGAATGCTGTAATCGCTTCAGGAGTACAACCCATATTTGAAACCTCAACAGCATATTTAACACCATTAGCAATCAACAACGCTGCATCCTCTCCATTCAATTCATTTTGAATAGCACTAGGCATTGCAATGTCACATTTCACTTCCCAAGGTTTTTTCCCAGCCACAAATACAGCCTCTGGAAATTCCTCTGCATATGGAGAAACGATGTCATTATTAGAAGCTCTCAACTCCAATAGATAATCAATTTTTTCTTCGTCTAATCCTGCTTCGTCATAAATATAACCATCAGGACCAGAAATAGTCACTACTTTACCTCCGAGCTCCGTTACTTTTAAAGCAACCCCCCAAGCCACGTTTCCAAAACCAGAAACTGACACTGTTTTTCCTTCAAATGTATCGTTGTTATATTTTAACATATCATCGGCAAAATAAGTAGCACCAAATCCTGTTGCTTCTGGACGGATTAAGGATCCTCCCCAGTTCAAACCTTTCCCTGTTAAAATACCAGCGTTTTCTTGTTGCAGTTTTTTATACATTCCATACATAAAACCAATTTCGCGTCCACCAGTTCCAATATCCCCAGCAGGAACATCAGTATTAGGTCCAATGACACGCCAAAGCTCAAGCATAAACGCTTGACAAAAACGCATAATTTCGTTATCTGATTTCCCTTTAGGATTAAAATCAGAACCACCTTTACCACCACCCATAGGTAATGTAGTTAAGGCATTTTTAAATATTTGCTCAAAGCCTAAGAATTTAAGAATACTTAAGTTTACACTAGGGTGCAATCTTAAACCTCCTTTATATGGGCCAATAGCATTATTAAACTGGACTCTATATCCAATATTCACATTCACATTACCTGCATCATCCAACCAGGAAATTCTAAAAGTAAAAACACGATCAGGTTCTACCAATCGTTCAATAATTCTAGCCGCCTCATATTGAGGATTTTCGTTATACACAGTCTCTATTGATTCTAAAACCTCATGTACTGCTTGTAAATACTCTTTTTCACCAGGATGTTTGGCTTCTAAATTATTTATAATCTCGTTTGCATTCATAATAATTTCGTAAAATTTGTGTTCAATCTTGGACTTAAAAATTTGCTTCTAACCCCTTGACAAATCTAATGTTATTTTATTTTATTATACGTGATAATTGTTCTTTAAATTGCGAATTCTTCAAAAATTCTTTTAAATAAACCCGTCTGGTGGTAATTCATCAATAGACTCCTCTAAACTCACCTCTTCTTTCTTTATTTCTACTCCTTCTTTAAAGATAACCGCTTTATTTTTACTCCCCTCAATCAAAATTTGTAAAGGGGTTTCGAACTTCACATGACGAATAAAATCGTCTTCAAATTCAGCTTCTAAATCATCCAAATAAGCAATATCCAAAAAGCCATCATTTATAAACGGATTGATGGTCAAATACCCCACTTTAAACGAAGTTAAGTTTTGGAAAAAATGAGTTCCTTGACTTGGGTCAATTCTAAAATCGTGTAATCCTGCTTCTACAATTACTTTTGCTGCAGAAATCTGAGGCCAAATCACTGGAATCCCCAACCATGGATCACTAGAACCCCATCTACCAGGTCCCACTAAAATATAGTGCCTACCACTATCAACAAATTTCTTGTTTATTTGCTCTACAGCTAACGCTATTTCTCTTGTATTTGCGGAGTTGAATGTCTCTGGTTTTACATATACAAAATCTACAATTCCTTCATATTTCCCATTTCCAAGTGCCGATTCTGAATAAATAATAGTGTCTTTATAGTCAATTTCATCAGGAACAATACTCACCTCTGCAGCTGTTTCCACAATAGGTCTGATTTGTAAAAAGCTAAATTCCTTTGGTTGCCCTGCTGGCACATCTAACTTAACCGCGAACTCAATTTCTATCGGGTTTTGCATTTCCCGTTGTCCAATTTTCAGCAATACCTTTAAAATATCTGCCAAAGGAAATGTATCGTACTTTAAAATATGATCAAAAGTAAGCACTCGAATCCCATCGTGCATAACCCCAGGCCTAATCATGTTGTTTTGCAAATCATAGGTAGAAGCCACAAACTTTAAAGACCCGTGGTTTTTTGCTTTTCTAAGACTTACTTTTTTCTTGTTAATCGCCTCACTTGTAGAAACCACATAGCTTTTAGGATCCATATCTAATCCATAAAAAAACTTTTGAGTATCTCTCTGCGATGCTCCTGGCGAAGATAATTGCAATACTTTTTTAGGATGGTATGGAGAAAAACGTAAAGTTCTTCCTCCTCCTACTATAATCTCTCCCAAGCCCATCGCAATATTTGCAATCCCTTCCCTGGGTTTCTCATCTCCCAAGGGGTAAAAATTGATAGATCTAGCAACCCCTGAAACATTAGGATAATACACATCTTCATATTGTTTCCCGATCACTTCTTGTAAAATAACCGCCATTTTATCATCTTCCAAAGAATGTGAAGTAGCTCTCAAATACGCCTTACTACTTTGAGTAAAAGCAGATGCCATGACAGATTTCACAGCATTACACACCATATCTAACATACTTCCATCATCCGTACTAGGCACCATATAAGTAGCAAAAACACCTGCAAACGGCTGATAATGTGAGTCTTCTAACACACTAGAAGAACGCACCGCAATTGGATTCTTTGCAACATCTAAATACGCCTGAATATCCTTACGCACCCACTCTGGTAATGGCTTAGAAATAAACTCTTTCAATATCGCTTCATCATTATTCGATTTTGCTGCAAATTGAATCAAATCATGTGTGTCCATAAATTCATCAAACACTTCCGTACTCAATACCACGGTTTGCGGAATAGAAATGGTTACATCTTTGAATTTACTAAATAACTTATTTCGTTTTAAAAACGAATCTATAAATGCTAAACCTCTCCCTTTTCCACCAAGCGCTCCTTCACCAATTCTAGAAAAAACAAGGTATTCATCATACTTATCTCTATCAAAATTAGCAATGATTCCTCGCGATCTATACGTACGATACGTCTTAATAGCATCAATTAAGAAACTTCTAATATTCTCTGGATTTTCGAAATCGTTGTACTCTACTTCACTAAACAAATCAGCCAAAGGAAACAAGGCTCTAGATTTTAACCATTTTGAATATTCACTACGTTCTGCATGATAAGAAATAGATTCAACCGTCACAAAAGACAAGGCTTTTTGGAAGTTTTTCAAGTCTTTTACCTTTGCCAATACCTTCATTTGATTCGGATCCCAAAACTCAAATTCACCAAATGAAAAATACTTAATAATATAATTTTTAATCTCCTTCTCTAAAGTTTCCGAATGCTTGTATAAAAACTTCCCATTCAACTCCAAGGCTCTTTTTTTATTTTTCCGTTCAGAAGACTGAATCAAAAACGGGAAATAGCGCTTAAACGAACGAACATACTCCAGAAATATGAACCCTGCCTGGGAATCCTGTCTTCCATTTTTCGAGTAAGAAACATCAGAAATAACACCCAATAAATTATGACGGTAACTCTCAAATAAAGACAAGCCATCCTCATAGGTAGTCGCTAACAGAATTTTTGGTCTCCCACGCATTAATTTCATACGCCTATGCTCATTCAAACCCTCAGACATAGAAGCATGGGTCTGTTTAAGTATAATTTTATATATCAGCGGAATATATCGGGAGTAAAAACGCAAGGAATCTTCCACTAACAAAATGGCTTTTACCCCAATTTTATTGATGTCTTTTTCAGCATTCATACGGTCCTCAGTCAATTTAATAATTGCCAAAAATATATCCACATTACCACTCCAATGGAACACATAATCTATGACCTCATTTTTCTCTGCTTTCAACTTCTTACTCAATTCTGATGAGTAATGGCTTAAAGCAGCAATAGGCACGTCAGGAAAAGCATCTTTAATCTGATCTGCTGTCTCATACGCCTTATAACTTTCAATATCCAACCATGTAATAATCAAATCTATCTTATGAGACTTCATCAACTTAATGGCTCTTTTAGCAGAATTAGCATGTATAAAACTAGGAGGATAACGCAGGTGCAAATCGGTGTATTCATTAAAAATACGCTCTTCTATACGACCGTCTTCTTCCAGTCCATAATAATCGTAATTAGAACACACAATTAACACGCGTTGAATACGGTTTTGCATTAATTGATTAAACTCAAACTCCTGAAACTCGTAGGTTCTAAGATTCGGCAATTCTCTTTTTTCCATTTTTTATAATATTTTCACAGCTATAAAATCAAGCTACATCTCCTGTGCACATCACTCCGATTTTATAGCGCCATACTGACTGCAATATAAGGTTTAATCCTTTTTAAATCTGTATAGTTTATTTTTATTAGCGGTAGTTTTTTATTGATTCGTAATGAGAAAAGTGCAACAGAGAGGTCAATCTAATAATAACACAAAAACAACAGGCATTAAAAAAGGCCGCCAATGGCGACCTTTTTTTCTATATATTACATTGTTAATTTACACAATTCCTTGTGCTAACATAGCATCGGCAACTTTTACAAAACCTGCAATATTTGCACCTCTTACATAGTCCACATAACCATCTTCTCCAGTACCATATTTTAAACAAGACTCATGAATATCAGCCATAATTTGTTTTAAACGCTCATCTACTTCTTTACGTGTCCAGTTGATACGCAAAGAGTTTTGAGACATTTCCAATCCAGAAGTAGCTACTCCACCTGCATTAGATGCTTTTCCTGGAGCATATAATATTTTTGCTTCGTGGAATGCAGTAACAGCTTCCGGTACACTCGGCATATTAGCTCCTTCACTCACACAAATAGTTCCATTTGCGATTAATGTCTTAGCTGCTTCTTCGTTTATTTCGTTTTGAGTTGCACATGGCAATGCCACGTCACATTTTTCAGCCCAAGGCTTTTCACCTGCCACAAATTTAGCCGATGGATATTCCATCACATATTCAATAGCACGACCACGTCTTATGTTTTTCAACTCCATGATAAATGCTAATTTATCAGCATCTATTCCGTCTGCATCATATATATATCCCGATGAATCAGAAAAAGTAACCACTTTAGCACCTAATTCAGTCGCTTTTTCGATAGCAAACTGCGCTACGTTTCCTGCTCCAGATACCGTTACTATTTTTCCTTTTAAAGAATCATTTTGAGTTTCTAGCATGCTTTGTGCAAAATACACAGTTCCGTAACCAGTAGCTTCTGGACGAATTAAAGAACCACCCCAAGAAATTCCTTTTCCTGTAAGTACTCCTGTAAATTCGTTTCTCAATTTTTTATACATTCCAAACATGTATCCAATCTCACGACCACCTACACCTATATCCCCTGCAGGAACATCTGTATTTGGGCCAATATGGCGAAACAATTCACTCATAAAAGATTGACAGAAACGCATGATTTCATTGTCTGTTTTTCCTTTTGGGTCAAAATCTGCCCCACCTTTACCTCCTCCCATAGGAAGTGTAGTCAATGCATTTTTAAATACTTGCTCAAAAGCCAAGAACTTTAAAATACTTAAATTTACTGATGGATGAAAACGCAACCCTCCTTTATAAGGACCAATGGCTGAATTCATCTCTATACGATACCCTCTATTTACTTGTATTTCTCCTGAATCATCTACCCAAGGCACACGAAATGTCAATACTCTTTCTGGCTCTACCATTCTGAGTAATAAGTTTTTTCCGCTATAAATCTTTTTTCCTGCGATATAAGGAATTACAGTATCCGCAACTTCCTGCACTGCTTGCAAGAATTCTGGTTGATGTTGGTCCCTAGACTGAACCAAATCCATAAAAGCTTTAATTTTAGATTCCATATTTAAATATATTATTTATTACTATAATTATAATTTACTATACAAATGTAAACCAATTATTGAAGATTTGACATTATTATAGTTTTTTTTTAAGCGTTTTTTAACCTAAATTAATTAACAAAATATTCCTAGTCCTAAAGTCCTGAAAAATAATTATAAAATCGTATTTTTGCCGCTTAACTACGATAGAAATGTTAGATAAAATAACAGCCTTAATTGGAGAAGCCAAGGCATTTAATGCCACTTCAAATGATGAAATTGAAGCTTTTAGAATTAAATTCTTAGGTAAAAAAGGAATCTTAAATGATTTATTTGCCGAATTTAAAAACGTAGCTCCTGCTGAAAAGAAAGATTTTGGTCAAGCCCTAAATACGCTTAAAAAAGAAAGTGAAGCCAAGGTATCCTTTTTAAAAGAGCAACTAGAAAACAAGGATGAGCAACAAGGTTTTTTTGGTGATTTAACCAGACCTTCTGAACCTATCGAATTAGGAGCACGCCACCCTATTTCTATTGTTAAAAACCAAATTCTCGATGTATTTTCACGTATCGGATTTACCGTATCTGAAGGTCCAGAAATAGAAGACGACTGGCATAACTTTACGGCTTTAAACTTACCTGAATATCATCCTGCAAGAGATATGCAAGACACCTTTTTTATAGAAAAGGATCCAGATATTTTATTACGTACGCATACCTCCTCAGTTCAAGTTCGTTATATGGAGAACAACACACCTCCTATTCGTACTATTTCTCCAGGACGTGTATTTAGAAATGAAGATATTTCTGCACGTGCTCACTGTATTTTTCATCAAGTAGAAGGACTATACATTGATACAGACGTGTCATTTGCCGATTTAAAACAAACCTTATTGTACTTTACAAAAGAGATGTTTGGTAAATCTAAAATCAGATTAAGACCTTCGTATTTCCCATTTACTGAACCAAGTGCAGAGGTAGACATTTACTGGGGATTAGAAACCGAAGTAGATTATAAGATCACCAAAGGAACAGGATGGCTAGAAATTATGGGCTGCGGAATGGTAGACCCTAATGTACTGAAAAACGCCAATATTGATTCAGAAAAATACAGCGGATTTGCTTTTGGTATGGGAATAGAACGTATTGCCATGCTATTGTATCAAATTCCAGACATTCGTATGTTCTATGAAAACGATGTCCGTTTCTTAAAACAATTTAAATCTACTTTTTAATAAGTAACACATACAAACCACCTCTTAAAACAGGTGGTTTTTTTAAAACTAATAGTACTTCCATGAAAAAAGATATTGAAATTACTACCGTTGAAAATGTTTTTATGGCCATTGTAAAGGAATACAATAAAGAATTCCAATGCGATGACTGGAATGCCTATATCATCAACAATAAAGAAACGGCCATAGACATGGTATTGATCGTATCCAAAGGATACAATGAAGACACACTGCAAGAAACAGCTGTGTTACGCCATAAAATTGAATCCATGCCTGCAAAATCCTATGCCAAAGTAGAATTGATGCAAGAAAATTTATTAACGCTTACCAACTTTTTTAATGTTAGCTTTTTTGATGAAAACAAGATGCTTGACAAAAGATACTCGTTTGAAAAAGGAACAGTAAAAGAAGGTACTTTACGTATGATTCCTTTGTTAGAAAAACGAGGAGTACTTTTGAAATAGTAACACTGGAAGCAAGACTTTTTTACTTTATAAAAGAGAGACAAGAACTAGGAATCAAGACGTAAGACTTCTGACATTAGCCTAGAAAAAAGCCTCAGATTTAATTTAATCTGAGGCTTTTTATTTTTCGTCTTTTATGTTTTTCCTGTGTCCTGTGTCCTGTGTCCTGTGTCCTGTGTCCTGTGTCCTGTGTCCTGTGTCCTGTGTCCTGTGTCCTGTGTCCTGTGTCCTGTGTCCTGTGTCCTGTGTCCTGTCTTATACAGAAATGACAGCTTGAACTCCGCAAGAGTGAGCAATCTCAATACTAACATCTCAATACTAAAATCTACCTCCTAATCCAACAATTCTGTTAGCTTCTTAAACTCTAACTTTGGATTTGTGTTTTTATATAAAATCCCATACACCGTATCAATAATAGGAGTGTTTGCTTTGTTTTTTTGATTGATTTTAAAAGCACTATTGGTTGCATAATAACCTTCTGCAATCATACTCATTTCCATTTGTGCACTTTTTACCGTGTATCCTTTTCCAATCATATTCCCAAACATTCTATTACGACTGAACGTAGAATAACCCGTTACTAATAAATCGCCCAAGTAGGCCGAATTATTAATATTACGTTTCATTTTATGTACTTTTTTAATATAGCGTTTCATCTCTCTAATAGCATTAGACATCAACACCGATTGAAAATTATCACCATATCCTAATCCATGTGCAATCCCCGCAGCAATGGCAAAAATATTCTTTAACATAGCCGCATATTCTGTACCTATAATATCATCAGAAATCTTAGTTTTAATAAAATCGCTCTTAATACAGTTACTTAGTAACACCGCTTTTGCCTCATCCTGACAAGCAATAGTCAAATAAGACAAGCGCTCCATAGCCACTTCCTCAGCATGGCATGGCCCTGTAATAACACCAATATTCTCAATAGGAATATTCAAGTGCTTATTAAAATGTTCCCCTACAATCAAACCAGATTCAGGCACAATTCCTTTAATGGCAGAGAAAATAATTTTATCTGTATAATCCACGGTAATCTTATCCAATTCACCCTTCACAAAAGCTGATGGAATTGCAAATATCAACACATCTGCATAGCGGACCATCTCATTAATATCACTAGATAAGTTTAGTTTATCCACATTAAATGTGGCTGATGGGATATATTTGGGGTTGTGCTCGTTTTCTTTTATATAATCAATTGCGTACTGACTTCTCATATACCAACCTACGGTAGATAAATTTTCGGATAACATTTTCACAATCGCCGTAGCCCATGAGCCACCACCAAAAACTGCTATTTTAACATCATTCTTCATCTATAAATTCTATTTTGATTGCTCCAAAAGTAACAAAACTTGAGCAATTGCCTTCACAAATCCTATGTTAACTGTATTTGCGATCTAATTACCCAAGATAGTTTTACGGATCTATTTGTTGATCCGTGACATCATTCAAAACATATTATGTACTTTTATCCACTGAATTAAACATTACATTTTTGAGCGTTCTAAAAAAATTTTTCAAAGACACCATTATTTACGGAATGGCGGCTGTATTACCACGAGTAATCAACTTTTTACTAGTTAAAATCCAAACCGACGCCTTACCTCCAGCAAGTTATGCTGACAATACCGATTTTTATATCTGGGCAGCATTGTTTACCGTATTATTAACTTACGGAATGGAAACGGCTTTTTTTAGATTTTACAATCAAGAAAAACAAAAAGACAAGCTTGTTTCAACTGCCTTTTTTACCATCCTTGCAAGTACGGCTGTTTTTGGAATTTTAAGCATCGTTTTTGCCTCAGAATTAATTCCATTATTCCATTTCCAAAACAACCCAATTCAGTTTAAAATATTAGTAGGTATTTTAATTCTAGACACTATTGCCATGGTACCATTTGCACTCTTAAGAGCATCAAATAGGCCTATTAAATATGCGTTTTTAAAACTTACCAATGTAGCTATTATTGTAGTTATTAATCTTCTCTTTTTAAGATGGATTCCACAGCAATTGGAAGCAGGGCATACGATCCCTCAATTTTTAAAAGATCTTTTTCAAAGTACAGAAATAATTAATTTCATATTTTTTGCAAACCTAATAGGAAGTGCTTTTTGTTTATTGTTATTGATTCCGTATTTATTGAAATTCAAGTTCAAATTTGACCTGAAATTACTAAAAAAAATGCTCCATTATGGATGGCCAATCCTTGCCGCAGGAATTGCTTATGTCATCAACGAACATTTAGGAAAAATGCTCATTGGACGTACCATAGACAGGGCATCGGAAGGAACTTATGCGGCTGTTTACAAACTTGCCATTTTTATGAATTTATACATTATGGCATTTCGTCTCGGTGCAGAACCCTTCTTTTTTAATCATGCAAAAGAAAAAAACGCCAAAGAAACCTATGCTAAAATCTTAAACTACTTTGTTATTATTGGCGCCTTCGTTTTTGTAGGAATCGTAAGTTATATAGACCTTATTAAACATTTAATTAACAACAGCTATTGGCAAGCACTGAGCATCGTTCCTTTTGTACTTTTAGGATACCTGTTTTTAGGGATATATCACAATTTAGCAGTATGGTATAAGCTCACCGACAAAACACGCTACGGTATGTACTTCTCTATAATTGGAGCAATAATCACCATTATTATTAATGTCGTGTTTTTACCAATATATGGCGTTATAGCTTCTGCTTGGGCTACAATGATTGCTTATGGATGTATGATGACACTCTCCTATTTGGTTGGAAAAAAATACTACCCAGTATCTTATAATTTATCAAAAATCGGTATTTATTTAGGAGCTTCAATCCTTATTTCCTTTATATCTTTCATTTATTTCAGAGAAAATTACTGGGCATCCACAGGGCTTTGCATCGCCTTTGGAGCCGTTATTTTCTGGCAAGAAAAAGAAGAATTAATACGTATCTTTAACAAAAAACAACATGTATAAAAAACTACTTTTCAGTCTTTTCCTTTTCGGCTTCCTATGCAAAGGAACTTGTCAAGAAGGATCTACAGCAACTAAAAACGTGTCCGTTTTAGACACATTGTTCATGATGCCTGAGGCAAACAAACTTCCTCATAAAGTTTGGGTTTACCTTCCTCCCAACTACCAAGAAACTACAAAAAGATACCCTGTAATTTACATGCACGATGCTCAAAACCTATTTGATGCTAGCACCTCCTACAGTGGCGAATGGGAAGTGGACGAAACCTTAAATGAACTCTATAAAAAAACAGGACAAGGATTTATAGTTGTAGGTGTAGAAAATGGAGGCACAGAACGCATTAACGAATACACTCCATGGCCACATCCCAAATATCAAGGAGGAAAAGGAGCTGCCTATATAAACTTTTTAAAAAATGATTTAAAACCATTTATTGATGCCAATTACCGCAGTAAAAAATCGGCCGAAAACACCGCAATTATAGGGAGTTCTTTAGGAGGACTCATCTCTTTTTATGGAGGATTAAAATATCCTCAAACTTTTGGTAAAATAGGTGCCATGTCTCCTTCTTTTTGGTTCTCAAACAACGTGTTTGACTTTACTAAAAAGCATTCCAGAAATCCCGCGACAAAAATTCATATCTTGGTAGGTGAAAAAGAAGGTGAAGATATGGTTTCAGGCAGTCAAAAAATGGATATATTATTACGTACATTGAACTATAATAACGGACAATTAAAAATGGTTGTCAATCCTGATGGGGGTCACAACGAACAATTTTGGAAAAGTGAATTTTTAGCACAGGTAACCTGGCTATTCAATATAAAATAACATTATGAACATTCAACTAATTAACAAGTCAAAACACCAAACACCAGCTTACGAAACTCCAGCATCTGCAGGAATGGATTTAAGGGCAAACATTGACGCTGCCATCGTATTAAAACCATTGGAGCGTGCTATTATTAAAACAGGATTATTCATTGCATTACCTGTAGGATTTGAAGCTCAAGTTCGTCCACGTAGTGGTTTGGCAGCTAAAAATGGAATAACCGTATTAAATGCGCCTGGAACTATTGACGCTGATTATCGCGGGGAAATAGGCGTAATTTTAGCCAACATCTCCAATGATGAATTTACGGTAAACGATGGAGATAGAATTGCACAATTAGTTATTGCAAAACACGAACGTGCCCAATGGGAACTAGTAGAAACCTTGGACGAAACAGAACGCGGCGCTGGCGGATTTGGAAGTACTGGAGTTTAAACTTTAATAATAAAGAGATTCGATCGGCTCTATTATTTGAGCTGATTGGATTTTTAAGGGCTGTAAAAACACTTTTTTTTGAGTTGTTGTTCCACTAACAACTGTTAACAAAAGCTCTTGTGCTTCATAACCAATAAAAGTCACTTCTAAGGCATAGTTCCCTGGTGATAGTTCAAAAGAAAACACCCCCTCCAAATCTGTTTCTACTTGCAAGTCCAACTCTTTAATAGATACCGATGCAAATACTAATTTTTCTTCTGCATCATTAGCATCTGACACCGTTCCTGTGACACTTTCAGTTTGAATTAAACTTGAAACCAACGACATACTCGTACCTTGAGAATAGCCTTGAACACCTAGTAACATTCCTACAATAATTAGCCAATTTTTCATCTGTTTTTGTTTGCAACAAAGAACAGCTTCTTATGTAAACTAATCGTTATTCCTATGTTAGCTTATAGCGGCTAAATTGTTAAATATTCAAGCGAACTAAGCAACGTTAAAAAATGTATATTGCAGTCCCAATACTTAAGCAATGAACTGGAATCAACTATTATCTTTAAAGCGCTTTGGCGACACAAAAAAACGTGAACGAAACTTACAAGACGAAACTCGTTTAGGGTTTGAAGTAGATTATGACCGAATTATTTTTTCTGATTCGTTCCGTAGTTTACAAGACAAAACCCAAGTGGTTCCCTTATCCAAAACCGACTTTGTACACACCCGACTTACGCATAGTTTGGAAGTAAGTGTTGTAGCAAGATCCCTTGGAAGAGTAATCGGAAAAGAGCTATTAAACAGGTACCCTACTTTAGTTACAGAAGGATTCCAAAGCAATGATTTTGGTGCTATTACAGCAGTTGCTGCCTTGGCCCACGACATTGGAAACCCTCCATTTGGACACAGTGGAGAAAAAGCAATTGGTGAATATTTTGCCAATGGAAAAGGACTAAAATTTAAAGCTGATTTAACAGACAAACAGTGGGAAGATTTAATATCATTTGAAGGAAACGCCAACGGTTTTAAAATTGTAAACGAAAGTTCTTCAAGTTCAGAAGGAGGCTTACGATTGACCTATGCTACCTTAGGGGCATTTATGAAATACCCAAAAGAATCTTTACCAAAGAAACCTACCACTCATATTGCCGATAAAAAATATGGTGTTTTTCAGTCTGAAGTTGCTGTTTTCAATGATGTAGTAGACGAATTGGGTTTAAAAAATCAAGAAACCGGACGTGTGAATCGCCATCCTTTATCTTATATCGTAGAAGCAGCTGATGATATTTGCTACACGATCATCGATTTTGAAGACGGGATAAACATGGGCTTGATAGACGAATCATACGCCTTGGAATACTTGATCAAGTTAGTTAAAAACAGTATCAATTCAGAAAAATTCCACAGCTTAAAACACACCAAAGAACGCATTAGTTACCTAAGAGCATTATCCATAAACACCTTAATTACGGAAGCTACAAAAGTGTTTTTAGACAATGAAAAAGCAATTCTTGCAGGTGAATATCCTTATTCACTATTGGACAAATGTCAATACGAAGCACAAATCACGGATATTATAAAAATAAGCATTGATAAAATATACCGCAGCAAGGAAGTGGTTGAAAAAGAATTAGCAGGTTATAAAGTATTAGGTTTCTTGTTAGAAGTATTTTTAACAGCTCTCAATAATAAATACGAAGGAACACTCACCAATTACGACAAATTAATATTACAAGTGCTCCCAGAAAAATACCGAGATCCTGCCGATAGTTTATACGACCGAGTTTTGAGTATTTGTAACTGTGTTTCCGGAATGACCGATGGCTCTGCCCTAGAACTCTACAAAAAACTACATGGTTAAAACTAACGTTTTGAAAAAGCAATTTGTTTTGTATATTTAACCCATAATATCGTACGCATGACACTTGAACCTTTACATTCTAAAATAGAAACTAGCAGTAACAAAAAAGTACGTGCTGCATACAACTCTTTAAAAGAATTACTGATAGCTATTGAACATAAAGGAATTCCTCAAAAAGAGATTCTAGCTATTAATGACTTCATAAAAGTGCTTAATAATTTCGAAGGAACGGATAAGAAATTAATAAAGCTCCTTCATAAAACTAGCTGTGGCATCATCTCCCTTTTAGAAAAGGAATTAAAATACGTCCCTAAAAACCATTATAAAAATTTATGGACAGTCTTAGGAATGTCTGTATTTGGGCTCCCTATGGGAGTTGTTTTTTCTTCTATTCTTGGCAACTATGCATATATAGGAATTGGGCTTCCCATCGGATTAGTTATAGGAATGGCCTATGGAACAAAACTTGACAAAAAAGCCGCACTAGACAACTTACAATTAGACATTACACGTTAACATTTTTACATTCCCAATTAAAACACCTCCCATGAAAAAATTTAACCTCCATATACTTACAAATTTCCACAGTAAAACACAAGCAGATAGTTTAGCTAAAAAGTTTGTTTCTATTCTCGATTCAAATACAGTTTACAGCATAAAACAAATTGAAAATTCATTTCAAATAATACTTGTTGGTGAATTTCTTTCTGACTTTGACTCTATCTCACAAGCTGCAGAACTTACGGATCGTATTTGCAGCCCTTGGTTAATGAACTTTAATAGAGACGAGAACGAAATTGAATTGCAATTCTCTTTAATTTCTGATGTAACTTTTAGAGAATCATCATTCAGTTCCATCCAAAAAGCGACTTTTACTACTACTTCTTAAAATTTTATACATGAGCAATTACGAACGAAAAACACCTGTAAAAAGTGATTGCTCTATAGAAAAAACACTTCAAGTAATTACAGGAAAATGGAAACCTGCCATTTTAAGCGAATTACTTCGTAACAACATTCGACTTAAAGACATACAGCAAGGCTTGCCTGAAGCCTCCAAAAGGGCCTTAACTCAACAATTAAAGGAACTAATTGAAGACGGTTTGATTCACAAAACTGACTTTAACGAATTCCCAAAACGAACTGAATATTCCATAACAGAACTCGGCTTAAAACTAGCACCCGTTTTTAAAACGCTGCGCATTTTTGGAGATAATTTATAGGGCATAATTCACCCCTTATTGGACTTTTGCCCACGACACCTTAACTTTGTCTTTTAAAATCACAAGACATGGAAAATAAAGGAGTAATCATTTTAGGCAGCTCAAGAAGCAAAGGAAACACCTATAAAATTGTTTCAGAATTACAAGAACTCACAGGATTCGACTGCATCGATTTAAGGACTAAAAACATCGCTCCTTTTGATTATGAGTTTAAAAATAACAGTGATGATTTCATAATGCTAATGCGTACTATTGTTCAAAATTACGACACCATAATTTTCGCCACACCCGTATATTGGTACGCAATGAGCGGTATTTTAAAAAACTTTTTCGACAGAATAACAGATTGTATGATGACCGAAAAAGAACTAGGAAGACAACTGAAAGGAAAAAACATGGGAATGCTCAGCTGCGGTTCTGGCCCTGAATTAAAAACAGGTTTCACCTTGCCATTTGTAGAAAGCGCTCATTATTTAGGCATGCATTATTTAGGTGATATACATACCTGGATGGAAGAGGATGAGATTCCTGAGAATGTAAAAGGTATAGTGTTGGAGTTTTCTGAGGTAATTAAAGACGTATCGATATATTAAAAAATAACGCCCCTCAAACATACAACATAAGGTTATACGCTCTTCTTTTCATTTACAAAACCCCACTCCCCCATCAACTCAAAATAAGTATCTTTGAATCAAAACAGTTCAAAAAAAATGAAGTCCAATATAATCATCCCTAAAAACCTCCTCTTTCGTCCGCTTGAAAAA
>Ga0209395_1000458_pt1 | contig 59998 bp, 42 predicted proteins | sample GOMGulsemesocosm_3_FD_184635 | JGI IMG/M metagenome (GOLD analysis project Ga0209395, IMG submission 184635) | Methane-oxidizing microbial communities from mesocosms in the Gulf of Mexico - GOM9D Gulf of Mexico (SPAdes) (version 2) | ecosystem: Environmental > Aquatic > Marine > Cold seeps...
AAAAAAGAAGCCCTAAAGCTTCTCTTTATATACAGCTATTATAACGCTACCAAATCTATTTCCCTTTTCTAATATACAAATTTCCGCTATAACTAATTAACGATAACGCCTGTCCCCCACCATTTACTTTTGCCTGCATTATTCCGCCGAGCACAACTTTCTGTTTTTGGCCTTTTTTGTGTTTCTTAATTTCATCAACCACAACAAAATCTTTATCTAGGCCAGAGAATACTTCTCCTTGATACGTTTGTACATTGACATTAGCAGCAATTGCTTTTGCTAAGGTAATGTCAACATTCCCCTTATGGCTAGTTAAAGATGATGGGCTTACCTTTGAAAAATCAGTAAAACTAACAACAATATCAGTTCGTGCCGTTTCTGCGACTATCGGACCTGAAATATTTTTTGCGATGATCATGCCTTGATACGCCTCAAGTTCTAAACCACCACTAATGCCATCAATATCTATATCTCCGCCTTTATAAAGTTCCACATCTATCGATGAGCGTTGTGGAACTTTAATCACTAAATCAAGATGTTGATTTGAAACTTCACTACTAATTTCAACTTTATTATTTTTCTCTTCAATCTGTAATCGCATTGATTGGCGCTTTACACTCTTCAAGCCTTCACTTGATCTTTTAGAGTTATTTGGATTCTTTGTCGCCTTGACCTTTTCAAGATCTTTCTCTTTTGCGATGAAATTTGATGTTTTAGCCGATATTTCGATAGTATCTCCTTGGTAACCCACAAGAGTGATACTACCTCGGTATACTTCAATATCAATGGAAACTGGCTCTCCAGGTTTAGTTAAAACTAAGCTATAGCTTTTTTCGGTAGCGTTTGCTGTTTGGCTACTGCCGGCAAACATAGCAACAAAGGCTAAAGGTAAAATTGCTGATAATGTATTTTTCATGGGTTACTCCTAAGGTAAAACTAAATATATAAAACAGTTAATTGCGTTTGAATAAATTCTCGAACTTCTGGTTTTAAAAATTGCAGATTTGCTTGTTCTGTTAATGACTTTTTAATATCAATAGAGCCGTAGTTAAGTAATAAACGGCACAGCTCCATTTGTACTAACAAATTTTCTTCCTTTATCGCTAATGTCAAAATTTGCTGCTCTGATGAATCAAACGAACTTAATTGACCTAAACTATTGATGATTGCCAGACGTACAGAAGTTGATTTGTCTCGCGCTAATAAGGTAATAAGTTGCTTAACTAATAAGGGGTCTGATAAATCTGTTTGGCGACTATAAGCAACTCCAGAAAGGCGCTCACTCGCCGTATCTTTTTCTAACATAGACATAGCAAGCACAGTTGTTAACGATGATATTTCTTTCTGTAAGCCACTGTATTGTTCACTGTTTTGTTGATTATTTGATGTCTGGTTTAGATTAAAGCCCAACGCAAAAACTAATGATAATGTGGCAAACTGTGCAATAGCAGTTGGCATAAGCCATCTCTTAACTGTTTCTATCAAAGGCAATGACTGCTTTTCTTCTGAAGCAGAAGCATGAACACTTATTTGTGCCGAACTATCATACTGAGCACTTTGAGCTCTAGATAACATTTGATAAAAGTTAACATCTAATTTATCAGATGGTGTAATCTCTGGTTTAATGTCATTTTCCCAGAACTGCTCTATAAAATGTAATTCTGCTTGTAACGGGCTATTGCCCTTAAGATACGTTTGCATTTCTTTGGTTAACTCATTAGCGTTATTATTGGCTAACGATGCAATTTTCCAATCGATAATATCTTGATTATTCATTAGTTATTCTCCCCAACTAATTTTTGATAACTCATTTGCAGTTTATTTACCGCATTTCGCATTCGTGATTTTAAGGTATTTAAATTACAATCTAGCAAGGTTGATATTTCTTGATAGTTCAATTGTTGAAAGCGGCTAAGCACTATAATTTCTCTATCTTCTGCAGAAATGCTGGCTAATGATTTATTAAAAATGACATTTTTCTGCTTAGTTTCATATTCTTCTGCTAAGGTTTGCTCATTGATTAATTCTTCATCGTCCATATCACAGTTCAGCGTTTGGTTTTTATTCTTCCGGTAATGCTCTGCAATGGTATTTCTAGCAATACCATACATCCAAGATTTAAAAGTACTGCTACCACTGAAACTGCTGCGATAAGCAAGCACCCGCATAAATGTTTCTTGAACAAGATCTTCACTTAACGATCGGTTATTACCAGTGCGGATAAAGTAATTGAACAGTTGCACCTTATTGTTTTCAAAAAGTATGGCAAGTTGACTTAACTGCCCTGCTTTCACTTGAAACATAAGTTCTTTTTCGTCGAACATTAAATTGTTAATCCTATAACTCGCCTTTAAAAAAGCTGAGTTTCACAGTTAAATTTTGTTTTGATAGTTATTAATACGTGATTTACAGCAAAAGGTTGATAAATATTTTATTTATTTCAAAAGTAAGCTTTATTGATGATTAATTAGTGTCGAAGATAAAGAAGTAAGGTGACGATGATAGTTGATAACAATCTAAACGATCATTCAGAGAGCTGAATAGATACAAGGAAGCGTACTCTTGATACAGAGCAGGCATTTAATTAATTTTATTATCGAACTGTAACGTTATTATTTTAGTATTTATTGCACTTGCTACGCCATTATTACAACTAAAGAGTAATAATGGCGTAGAAAAAATACAAAAATGACAAAAGGTGAGAGTTTATTTATTAAACGAACTATCAGGTATTCCTTTAAAGCAACTTAAAATGTAAGGATAAGCATCAGTAATATAATATCCGTATACACCGTTTACAGTCATACCATTACATTCATCAAGGTCGCCATAATTCTCAACATATTGATAATCATCTCGATAAGTTCCGTCGTACTCACCACCAGGCTCACCTGAGCCCGAAGGACGACTACCACTAATCACTTGAAAGCTAGATACAGCTTTTCTAATCGTACCATTATCATCAAAATAAGGACCAAAAATAGGATAACCATCGGCTGCAAACCCAACTAATGGCGATACGTTACTGTTATTATCATCTTGGTATAATGCATTTGGTTTACCATGATAATGATAACTTCCGTCAGGCTGTGAGTGGGCGTTATGTTTATCAACTCGAAAGCCATTCGGAACAAACATGGGATCATATCGCCATGGCTGGTTAATATCATTACAGCCGACTTTGCCATCACCAACACCAAAACAAGCTGCTGCAAGTAAATCGACCTTAACGCCATTCAGTAATATCGCATTATCAACCTGTAGGCTTACTGCCGTTGTTGATGCAGCATGAGTGGGATTAGCACTGATGGTAAAACTATTATTTTGAGCACTTACATTATTAGGAAAGGCTTGTGAGCCATTGTTAAAATCATGATTAGGAATGTTATTCGTTTGAAAAACACATTGTTCACCCGCTAGGCTGATCGTCAATTCTCCATTGAAAACTATACTGTTATTTACATCAAGTACCGTTGATTGATAACTTTCTAAATAATCGCTGCAATTAGCACTTCGAGCCGTTAAAGTGACATTCGTTATATCTATCGGTGAATTAGGTGTTTCGTTGCGTATAATCTGTGCTTGCTCTTTAAGTTCGGCAACAATATCTGTTTTTCCGTTATCAGCTATTAAGTTTTCTGTTTCACTAAGAACATGGTTATTACCGTCGTTTAATAAAAACAGTTCTTGTGAGCCATCTTCATATTCAATCAATTTATGATCTTGATTTCTAACCGCCCATCCTGTTACGTCACTACTGTTAAACTCACTGTAATTGTAATCTCGTAAGCCGTTTCCAGCTTGTGAAAGCAAATCAACAAAACTATAACTATCGTTGAGTTTACTCACAGTACTACCTATAAAGTGACTAATAGTGGCATAAAAATCACTAGTATTAACCAACGCATTTTCACGAACATTCTTACGCGTAACGCCCAAGCCAGAAACTACCATAGGTACACGAATGCCACCTTCAAATAACGTTCCTTTACTATGCGTTCTATCATATACACTCGTGTCTATAACACCTGCTGGGCTACCATTATCACCAACATATATGATCAATGTATTATCACGTTCTTCTTCGGGTATAGAGTCAATTAAACGGCCTATTTCAGTATCCATTGCCTCAATTGCTGCTAAATAATATTCACGTTTATTTTGATTTATATCAGTACCGGAAAGATCATCACGGCTATGTAAATTAGCAGGTGGCAAATGAAAAGGTGAATGCGGAGCAACATAAGCAAGCCACATAAACCATGGTTTATCTTGTTGGTGTTGTTCATTAATCCAGTTGATAGCCAAGTCTGTCATTTTTGTCGTGTGATACTCATTGCTTAGCGAATTAATACCATTCTCTGTTAATTCCCATTGATAATAATCTGTTAATGTTCCTTGAATTGTCCCTGCATAGTAATCAATACCACTGTCCGTTGGGTGAGATAACTCCGGAGTACCGCCTCCTAAATGCCACTTACCAACAACGGCTGTTTGATAATTACTACCTTCACTGAAAGTTTTTATATAACGTTGCAAGGTAACTGTTTCAGTATCCATCACTGCAGGGACATAATTAATGCCGCTATTAATGCCGTATTGCCCGGTGATTAAACTGCCACGTGTTGTCGTACATGCAGGTGTTGCCCAAGCATTTTCGAAAACAATACCTTGTTCAGCAAGTGCGTTAAGTGTAGGTGTATCTGGAAGGTCGGTTGAAAAAGCATATTGTGCAGAAGCATCAATACCTTGGTCATCTGCGATTATCAGTAATATATTAGGTTTTTTAGTTGTTGTATTGGCCACAACAGCTGTAGTTGGAGCACTCAAAACAGCTTCATCAAAACCATCGTTGTCGGTAAAGCTCACTTCGACAATAAAGGTATAACCAATGTCTTCTTCTCGGATAATATAATTAAGCGAAGTTTCGTTTTCTATAACGCTAGTGACATTGTTTATGGTTCGTTGCCACTTATACTTAAGAGCACCTAAACCATTGCTATCAGAAAGGTTTTGGCTTATGACTAAAGTTTCGCCAACAATCAAGGTACCATTAATAATCACTTCACCGACAGCAATACTGTTGATAACAGTAATAGGTTGTGTTGTATCTGATGAACTTGAACCACCACCGCAGGCGGAAAGTAGAAATAGGATGTAGACGAATAAAGCTTTTTTAAGCATATTAAATCCTGATAATTTTAAATAAAACTATATTTATTATAAAAAGAAGTATGTCAGCTAATGTCTTACAATTGTAAAGTTAAGTAAATTAAAATCTGTTATTAAAATCAACCATAGCCCAGCGGCCACCAACAATTTCTTTATTCTGATATTGCCAAAGCATTTTTTTGATTATTTTATCCACTAAGCGCAAGCCGAATCCGTACCCATAATCGGCACCACTATGATCAATTGCTCCGTCACTTTGATTAATATTTTCAACTTTAACTATGCCATTCAAACATTGAATATTTACATTACCTTCTGCTGTATATTGAAAAGCATTACGGATCAAATTGTTAAGGACTAAACGACAAGGTGTTTCAAGCACTTCAACACTCACAGGTGTTAAGTCTAGTGAAACGTTGACGTTTTTACTTTGTAATAAATATTGATTATCCTCAACTAGGTTCTTAATCATCTCATTTAAATCAACATGAACTAATACAGTTTTATTGTTAGTATTATCTTCAATGTCTGAGTCTTGGCTAAGCCATAAAAGTGTTTCTGTGGTGTGTTGCATGTTCAGTGCAGCTCTGCTGATTCGAGCTAATGATTGTGCCTTTTTGTCTTCATTAACATCACTAGACAATATTCTAGTTAATAACTCGCTATTACTTTTAACTACGGCAATTGGTGTGCGTAATTCATGACTAGCATGTCTTAAAAAGCTTTGCTCTTTATCCAGTATATTACTTAAGCGCAATAAAGTTTTTTGTTGTTGATTAGCAATAGCGTTAAGTTCAGTAAATTCAAAGTCAGGCATTACCTCATTGACATTTTTAAGGGTTAAACTACCAACCCAATCACCGATTTGATAAAAGGGTTTTAGCGTACGCCTTAGCAAAATTTGTACTGAGAAGTGCATAATCAATAGGAATATTAATGCAATTGGCCAAGTTAAATGCAGCATCTTTTTAATACCCATTTGGCTCAAAGCGTCGTACTTCTCAGTATTTATATTTCGTAATAGGTAAAATACTTTTCCATCAAATAATGGCTGGGCAATAATAAATACCACTTGTTCTGGCCAGGGGATTAAATTTCCTTCTGCCATTATTCGCGTATTTTCCATTGTCGTTTCTGCGACAAATTCAAAAGAGCTAAAATTTTCTTTCGCCCAATGAGGTAAGTTTTCCCAACCGATATACCCTTGAAAGTGGATAGAATTTGGCGGCGATATATCGTTATTTTCCTGATATAAAGCAGCAAACTGATTACTTTCAAGATGTAGATCCTGAAAATTAGCTTCGTCTAGGCCATGAATAAAATAGAAATTGATCACTAACGTGTAGCTCAGCACGATAATAAGAGCAATAACACTTTGAACCTTCAATACATAACGACGTAAAGTTTGTGGTTTTTTCACTCTATTATTCTTCTATATTACTTTTCACAAAAAACAAAGCCTTGCCCTGCAATGGTATGAATAAGTTTAGTTTCATTATCTGTATCTATTTGTTGTCTCAATTTAAACAAATGTACTTTCAAACTGTCACTGTCGGGTAACTCATCTCCCCATACTGCTTGTAGTAGCTGCTCTTTAGACACCACTTCGGGTGATTTTCTCATTAATACTTCAATGATTTTCCAACCCGTTGGTGATAATTGCAAGCTGCGTTGTTGACGAAGGATCGTTTTAGCACTGAAATCAGCATGAACATCAAATAATGAGAGTTTATTTGTCTGACCACTCCGGCGCTTTGCTAATACATGGATACGAGCAATAAGCTCTCTCATTTCAAATGGTTTTATAAGATAATCATCTGTTCCAGCTGAAAACCCTGCTAGTTTGTCGTCTAAAGTATCACGTGCTGTTAACATTAAAATTGGAGTATTAATCCCCTGCTCACGCATTTTTCTACAAACGGTTAAACCATCCATGCGTGGCATATTGACATCGAGGATCAAAACATCAAAATATTGCTGATTAATAAACTGTAATCCTGCAACCCCATTGGCCGCATGATCACAGCAAATGCCTTCTAATTCAAGGTAATCAACTACTGTAGCGGCCAAATCTAGATCGTCTTCAACAAGTAAAACGCGAACACTCATCGGCTTACCTTAAAAAAACTTGCATATAAAACAGGTACCACAGCGAGTGTTAATATAGTACCAACACCTAAACCAAACGCTAGAACAGTAGCCATTCCATAAAACATTGACATCGGATCTAATAATAGTGGCAACAAGCCCATAATAGTGGTTACGGTAGTCATCGCAATTGGCCTTAACCGTGTTAAACATGAATCTATAATAGCTTGGTAATCACTTTGTCCATTAGCACGTTCAATTTCAATTCGGTCGATAAGAACAATGGCATTATTAATAATAATACCTGCCAAGCTATAAATACCTAATGTCACCATAAAACCAAAAGGTGCGCTCATTATCAATAAACCGACAACCGTACCAATTAACGATAACGGTATGGTTAAGACAATAATTAAAGCACGACGAAATGAATTGAACTGCATTACAAAGAGTATTAATACTAAGCCAATTACCATAGGCATGCTCGCACCGAGTGCTTGCTGAGCTTCTTGAGACTGTACAATTACGCCATCATATTCAATGAGATGATTTACCGGTAAGTCTGCTTTTAGCGCTTGAATATCAGCATCTACAATTTTCTGTAGGTCTTGCGCGGTCATTGCGGTATTGCTTGCTTCAATAGTGATCGTTGTGAACATATTTTCACGCTGAATTTTTGCATATTGGTTTACCGGTATGAAATCGGCAATTTGAAACAAAGGAATAGACGTATTGGCCGAATTAGAGAATACCGAAACCGTGCGTAATCTGTCTAAGTTAAACCGTTCGGCTTCTTCAGCACGAAATAAAACAGGAATAATATCATCACCATCACGATATTCAGTGACATTTGCCCCACTAAAGAATCCTTGCAAAGCGGTCGCGACATCTGAAGAAGTAATACCCGCTCGGCGTGCACGATGTTGATCTATTTTAACTTGTATTTTAACAATGCGATTTTCCCAATCAGTACGCACATTTTTGGTTTGAGGTACGGCTTGCAATACCGCCATAATTTCTTGAGCTTTCGCGTATAAAATATCTTTATCTGGCCCCTTCACCTGAATACTAATGGAACTTGAATCAGATGGGCCAGCAAACATTCTTTTTACTCTTCCCGATACATTAGGGAAAGTTTCGATAAGGCCATTATGCAATTTATTCACTAAAGGATTAAGTGCGGTACCTTCTTTAACATTAAGTACAACGAAACCTTTATTTTCTGTTGGATCCTCTGGGTTTAGTGTTAAAACAAAACGAGGGCCATTAAAACCAGCATATCCAGAATAATTCGTTATTTCAGGAAAACGTTCTTTATCATCTAACCAAGCAAATACTGCATGCATTTGACGATTAGTTTCTCTTGCCGATGTACCGTTAGGTAAATCAATATACATCATAATTTGTGTGCGATCTGAGTCTGGAAAAAACTGTTGTTTTAGCAAACCAAAGCCACTAACAGAAATAAACAATGTCACTACCATTACCGTCATAAAAATAGCTTTGTGGCCTAAAATCCAATGCAAAAAGTTTTCGTACCTTAGGTAAAAGCCAGCTGTTTTATTTTTAGCATTAGCTTTAGTTTCATTGCTAGAGCGAGTTTTATCCACTTTAATAAAAAAATAACATAATGTTGGCGTAACACAGAGCGCTAACACCCAACTAGTCATTAAGGTTATTAAAATAACTAACGAGACAGAGCGGGTAAATTCACCTGCAACATGCTCAGCTAACATCAAAGGTAAAAAGAACAAAATAGTAGTAACCGATGAACTTAATAACGGCATAGCTAATTCTTTACCGCCTTGACACATAGCATCAAAACGATCGATGCCCTCTTCAATTCTCCGCTTAAAGTCTTCGGCAATGACAATACCATTATCAACTAATAAACCGAGCGCAATAATGAGTGTCGCTAAGCTCATTTTTTCTAGGGTCATACCGGTAAATTTCATTATGGCAAGTGTGGTTAACATAACAAAAGGTACAATCGAGCCAACAATTAAACCCGTTCGTACGCCAAGAAAATAAATAACCACAAATAAAACTATCACTAATGTTTGTAAAACGTTTATCGAAACGCTTTCAATAGATTTTTGAACTTGATCAGCTTGGTAAGTTGCAATGTCAATTTTATAACCAATAGGAAAAGTGTTTTCTATTTGTTTAACCATCGCTTTTATTCTTGGTGCATACTCAAGTAAATTATATTGCTCAAGCATGGATACCCCGATCATGATTGCGGGTTTACCATTAAAATAAGCGGGCTTGTCTGGCGGATCGATATATCCGCGACGTAAACTCACAATATCTTTTAATGCAATAGTATCGTCTGTACCAGGAATGGTGATATGAGTATCTGCTATTTCATCAATTGATGAAAAATTTCCAGTTGGTTCAACAACAATAGAACGCAATCCGGTATCTATTTGCCCACCTGGGCTAATAATATTTTGATTTTGCAATTCACCAATAATACTTTGTGGTGATATGCCTAATTGAGCTAACTTTGCTGTTTTTACTTCAAGAAATATCCGCTGGGCTTGTGCCCCAATAATATCGACTTTTTTAGTACCTGCTACTGTGTAAAGATTGTCGCGAATATGTTTAGAAATGTCATACATTTCACTTAAATTAAAGCCATCCGCGGTTAACGCTAATGTTACAACCGATACATCACCAAAAGAGTCATTAATAAAAGGTGTGCGAGTCCCATCTGGTAGATTTGTTTCAGCTTGCTTTACTTTGTTACGAAGATCTTGCCAAATATTATCTAAATTGAAATAACGATCGTATATTTCAACATGAATAACTGACTGTCCGGTCATTGAGGTTGAGGTTATTTTTTCAACCTCTGGTATTTTACGAATTTCTTTTTCGATAGCGCGGGTAATTAATTGCTCAACCCGATCCGGTGACATACCCGGATACGATGTAGTCACTATGGCTTGACGAATGGTAATTGTTGGATTTTCTTGTGCAGGTAAAGTGAGATACGCAAAAACGCCATTTATCAATAATAAGGCTAACACCATTAAAATGGACTTTCGATAAGTAAACGCTATTTTAGTTAAATTCATAATAAGTCAGTCTCTAAATCAGTTAAAAGGCGATTAATTAAAACGTTGTACGTGTTTATCAAGTAACCGTACTGACTGGCCATCACGTAAAAATGAAACACCTGCAACTGCAATAATTTCACCTGGTTTCAAACCGGCTGACACTAATACTTCATTATTTAAAATACTTTCGGTTTGCACCGAACGTTTTTTCAAAACTTGTTGCTGAACATCATAAACATAAACATAAGCTTTTTGTCCTTCATCAGCAGCAAGTGCAGCTATTGGTAAGCGAAATGTTACACCTTGATAGCCTGTTCGACCGACGCCCTGAAAAGTAAAGTCGACCTCAGCCGTCATGCCCGCTCGCAAACTTTTAGTTTCAGAAGTAATAAGTATAGTGACAGGGAAAGCATTTGCTGTAGCTGCACGAGAGCTTATTTCAGTAATAATTCCCTTACTGTTTACCGTTGAAAAAGCAGGATAATGTATCGAAATTTCATCGCCCTTCGATAAATTTCTTATCAGCGTTTCGGGTACCATAACTTGCACCTCTAGCCCATCATTCCCCTCAATTTGAAAAGTAGCTTGCCCAGGAGAGACTTGCATTGAAGGTTCAATTAACCGTTGAGAAATCTTACCATCGTAAGGAGCTGTTAATACTGAATCACTTAAGTCTTTATTAGCGATATCAAGTTGAGTATTAGCAATACTTACTGCGCTAGTGGCAGATTCAAACGCCGCTTTTGCATTGTCGTAACCTGACTTTGATACCAAACCTTTAGTGGACAGTTCAGCATAACGTTTAAACTCATTTTCGGCTTCAGATAACGCTGAATAACTTTTTTGTACGTTAGCTTCAGCCGATTGGCGGCTCAAATTAAAGTTCCGTTGATTCAATCGAGCCAAGGGGTCGCCCCGCTTAACTTCATCACCCAATTTCACTTTTATCCATTCCACTTTACCACCTACTTCAAAGCTTAAATTTGCTTCTTCTACAGGGTGAACTGTGCCTGATAAACGACGAACTTGGTCAAACGTAGATTCTTGTACTTCTAACCAAGCAATAGGACGAATCACTTCTTCAAAAACTTGCTCCTTTTCACCACAGCCAGAAATTAACAGACCAAAAGATATCGCTAAGAAAAGTAAACGCATACAAAACACTCCATGAATTTTTCAATAATAACTAAATAATAGCAACTTCTCAGTTAACGACGGGTTAATGGCAAATACTATTAAATAATTGCTCTGCCAGTGCTGTTAATATTTCAGGTTCTGGATGCGATTGTGCAAAGGTGCGTAGGCCATAAATTCCCATAACAAAAAAGCGAGCTAAATGCTCAGTGTCTTTATCTACGGATAATTCTCCATGTGCTTGCGCTAGTTTGAATTTGTCTATTAGAGCTTGTTGCCATTGCTCGACATTTTCAGTTAAGACTGCTTGAACTTCTTCGTCTTCATCTGTCGATTCATAAAGTGCTTTAATTAATAAACAGCCTTTAGCGGCATCGCAACTAACACATTCACTCACTATATTATCTAAATATGCTTTAAGTTGATTTAATACAGGTTGTTCAGTTGAAAAAAACTGCGAAAATTCGATGTTCCTATCAGTTTTATATTGCGCAATAGCAGCTAATAATAAGCCACGTTTATTTTCAAATGCACAATATATTGAACCTGGGTGTAAGCCTGTTGCTTTTTTTAAATCAGGCATACTGGTTTTACTGTAGCCTTTTTCCATAAATAAGGTCATCGCTGATCTCAGTACTTTTTCTCGATTAAATTCAGCATTTCTCATGGTTTGACTTAGTTTGAAGATTTATTATTTCGATATGATACGTTCTTTTGAATGAACATTCAAAATAATACTTGAATGATCATTCAAACAAGTATATCTTGAACGCATATTCAAGAAAGACTATTAAATAACAAAGAGAGCGGCAATGACCAGTAATTTATTCCAACCCTATTCATTAAACAGTAGTATTACCTTAAACAACCGTATTTTAATGGCGCCACTCACGCGTTGTATGGCAGATGACAACCTAGTCCCTACAGCTACTATGGCTCAATATTATGGTCGCAGAGCTGAAGCTGGTCTTATTATTTCAGAAGCCGTTATCATACGACCCGACGGTCAAGGTTATCCAAACACTCCTGGTTTGTTCAGCCCAGAGCAAATTAATGGCTGGAAGTTAGTCACAAAAGAAGTTCATGAGCATGGCGGTAAAATATTTGCTCAACTTTGGCATACCGGTCGCGTTGCTCACCCATATTTTTTTGAGAATAATAATAATGGCTCAAGTGATGTTCTAGCTCCTTCTGCGATTTCAGTTGAAGGCAGTGTGCCAAGAATGCGTGAACTAACGTATAAAACCCCAAAGCCAGTTACAAAACAAGAAATCGATCAATTAGTAAAAGATTATGCACAAGCAGCAACCAATGCTATTGAAGCCGGTTTTGACGGCGTTGAAATTCACGGCGCTAACGGTTATCTTATTGACCAGTTTTTACATCACGACAGTAATCGACGTACTGATGAATACGGTTCAACACCAGAAAATATGTCTCGTTTTCCTTTAGCTGTAATGGACGCTATTATTACAAGTATTGGTAAAGATAGAACTGCTCTAAGAATCAGTCCAGGTGCATATTTTAATATGGCTGGCGATGCAAAAGATCGTCAAGTATTTGATTATTTCCTTAGAGAAGTTGAGCAACGAGATATTGCATTTTTACATGTGGGTATTTTTGATGACGCAATGGAGTTTGATTATTTAGAAGGCCAAGCATCAACTTATATCAGAGCAAATTACAATAAAACATTAGTGGGTGTTGGAAGTTATACTCCGAGTTCAGCAAATACTGCAATTGGCAATAATAAGTTTGATCTGGTTGCAATAGGTCGCCCGTTTATCGCTAATGCTGATTATGTTGCTAAAGTTCGCGAAGGCGCTGAATTAATTGAATACAATGATGAAATGCTGACAAGCTTGGTTTAGTATCTCTTGGTTTAGCATATGTTAAAGTAAGCATGTCTATTCAGTTGAATTAACATGCTTACTTTAAAGCAATCATACTAAAAGCGTTATAATATTAAGCCTTCAAAAAATGACCGTAATACAACCTTTCTCCAACTAGTGACTCCAGTTCTGCGCTACTCGGAAAGCTCGACCACTTTAGAGAGTTCTCTTTTACCGCTTGTTCATCAAGCCAAACAAGGTGCCAACAAAGTTCTTCTTTATTATCGGTTTTACGTAAAATTTCATGTGATATAAGTACTTCTCTATCACTATTCATTTCACAAAAAAGTTGCTCACTTAGTTCAATCACTTTTGCCTGATTTTCTTTACTAACGCTAAAAACTGCAATTTCACTACAATATGTCATTAATATTCAACTTTATGTTTTAAGTATATTTAATGACGATTATACTCTTTAACCTTTCTAGATCATCAAATATAAAAAGACAAAAATTAGCTATGGATCTCTTTCTCATTAAAAAAATTATCAGCGCAATGATTATGCCGTTAAGCATTATTATCATTTTGCTGATACTGGCTATTGCGTTTTACCAGCATAAAAAGAAGCTCAGTTATTCTTGTTTAGTCATGGCAACATTATTATTAACTCTTGGAACGTTTCGACCATTCGCCAATTTAGTAATGGCGCCCATTGAAAATCAATATCAGGCGTTTACACGTTCAATTAACCCTGTTGATTATATTATTATTCTAGGCTGTTGGCATACAACAGATCCTCAATTACCAGCTACCAGTGAATTAGGTATTTGTTCATTACAACGACTAGTTGAAGCTATTCGTATTCTGCGTATTCACCCTGAGGCACGGTTAATAACATCAGGATATGCTGGACATGATGAAGTGAGTAATGCTGAAAAAGTCAAACAAGCTGCGATAATCTTAGGTGTAGAAGAAAAAAATATTATTGTGGAAACCTACCCGCAAGATACAGAGGAAGAGGCCGAGTTAATCGCACCAAGAGTTATGGGTAAAAATGTTGTTTTAATAACAAACTCTGATCATATGCCTCGAGCAATAAAGTACTTTCAACGTCAAGGTATTCAGCCTATTGCTGCTCCTGCTGGAAAATGGATAAAAGGGGACAATAAAGAAAAAGGTTGGTCTTATTACGTGCCTAAACCATCAAATTTAGAGCAAACAACTCATGCATGGTATGAAAGTCTTGGCCGGATTGTTCAGTGGCTAAAGAGCTAAGCTATATATTATTGCGTAAAGAACATGTTAGCTATTGTAAACAAGCCTCTGTCATGCGGAAATTGATTCAGCATGACAGAAAATAACGACTAAGCAGGGTTATCAATATCAATAAAACTAGTTGGAACTAATATTTCTGCTTCAAGGTGCTTAGCTAACGCTTTTGCCCCATAGCGCTCTGTCGCATGGTGTCCTGCAGCAAAAAAATGAATATCCATTTCTCTTGCTACATGTGTTGTTTGCTCAGACACTTCGCCGCTTATAAAGGCATCTATTCCCTGCTCCGCAGCAAGTTCGATATAATTTTGACCTCCGCCACTACACCATGCAACCGTTTGTATTTTTTTATTTGATGGCGGAGCGATATGCAAACTTTCTCGTGATAACTGCTGGCTAATGCGGGTATTTAACTCAGATCCCGTTATTGCATGAGAAAAATGACCACGTACTGCAACACTTAATGGATTTCCTGCTTCTAATGGCTCGACATCACTTATTTCAAATAATTTAGCAAGCTGTACGTTATTACCCAATTCTGGATGAATATCTAAGGGTAAGTGGTATGCAAATAGGCTGATGTTATTTTCAATCAAAGCTTTAATACGTTGATGTTTCATACCACGAATAACATAAGACTCATTCTTCCAAAAGAAACCATGATGAACTACTAACGCATCTGCTTTTTCTAAGATTGCTTGCTCGATTAACGCTTGGGTTGCCGTTACCCCTGTAACTATCTTATTAATTTCATCACTGCCTTGAACTTGCAAGCCATTAGGGCAAAAGTCTTTAATCTGTTGAGGTTTTAATAAGTTATTTAAGTATTGCTCTAAATCATTTCTAAGGATCATGCGCTCTATTTCTCTGTTTACTATAATTGATGTTATTTTGTTTTATGGGAAGAATTCATACTCGGCACTTTTACTGGTTCAAATTTTGGCCTTATTTTCCATTTAGGTTTAATTGGGGTTAACGGGTGAACTCGTTTTTTTGCAACTAAAACATAAACAGAGCCAAAACGCGGTAAAAATTCACTGGCGAGTTTTTGCCAAAGCTGGGCAAGTTTACCTTGGCTTAACTTACCAGATAAAGAAGTATGCAATATTTTTTCATCCAGCAATATTTCATAGCCCATTAGATGTAGCCAATCTTTTACCCGCATCGCAGAAAAAAATCGTTCATTCCATGGGGTTACATTTTTACGATAAGGAATAAATTTATTAAGCCCTGCGAGGCTAAAGGGGTTAAATCCGGTTATAACCAAATAACCATTGGGGATCAATACACGGTTTGCTTCGCGTACAACATGATGCGGGTCTAGCGAAAACTCTAGTGCATGGCTTAACAGGCAAACATCTATGCTATGTTCTAAAAAAGGTAAATCATCAACATCAGCAATAATATCGCCTGATCTATTTCGTTCAACTAAATTCATTTGATGTTTAATCGAGCATGTTGAACTACTTATATAACCACTAAGAGCGCCTATCTTTAATAAATGATAACCAAAAAATTTAGGCCACCATGGAGTTAATACACGATCAATTTCATCCACGATAACTTCGCCATTGGGAAGTGTTTGCCAAGATTTAGGATAATGTGGCTGACGGTAACCTAATGCTGGTTTCATAAATTTTACTTGCGCCTTTTAAGCTAATTTACAGGTATACTATCTACTCTACCTTAATTGAGGATTATTTACCGTGCAAAGTCAAATACTAGAGCCAATTATGGTCACTGCCATCCCAGCTTTTAATGATAATTATATTTGGGCAATCACCTCATCCAATGATATGAGTATTAGTGAGCTATCAAAAAAGCCTGTAGCACTAGTTGACCCCGGTGATGCTGTGCCATGTATTGAGTTTATTGAACAAAATAATTTCCAGCTTTGTACAATTTTAATAACCCATCACCATCCTGATCACACAGGTGGAGTTTCTGAATTAAAGCGCTATTGTGAAAATAAAGGCTGGCCATTAAAGGTATACGCACCTGAAAATAATAAAATAAGTAATGTCGATGTAAGAGTAAAAGACAATCAAATCATTGAACTCACTGAATTATCGGTGTCTTTTAATGTAATAGATTTAGCAGGACATACTCTAGATCACATAGGCTATTATGCTAATGATATAGTATTTTGTGGAGATACCCTTTTTTCTGGTGGTTGTGGGCGTATATTTGAAGGTACGCCACAGCAAATGTTAACGGCCCTCACCCGTTTAGCTAACTTACCTGAAAGAACGCATGTTTATTGCGCTCATGAATATACATTAGCAAATTTAGCATTTGCCCTTGCTGTTGAGCCCCAAAATGCTGAACTAGTACATTATTATAATCAAGTAGTTAAGCGACGCGCGCAAAACTTATCAACCATTCCTACGTCCATTTTATTAGAGAAAAAAATCAATCCTTTTTTACGATGTGAACAAGCCGAGATCATCAACAGCGCTGATAAATTTAATAATAAAAAAACGCTAGATAAATTAGAAACATTTACGGTTATTAGACAGTGGAAAAATCAATTTTAGCCATATTATCAGTTCTATCCATTCAGCTTTCCTTGAATAAAAAGGCTAAATAAGTAACACTAACAACAAGTAAAATAATATAGAATATACATGGCCAATCTCATAAACACATCAGTAACACCAAATGTAAATAGACAATCAGTTTCCCAAGTTTTATCTTTTTCTCTATCTGTATCTATTGCCACTTTATTGATGGGGTGTCAAAACACCTTTATAGAAAATAATCAAGAAGTTACAACTAACACTCAACAAAACCTAGCTAGCAGTGCTGAAATAAATCAGGCCATATTAACTGACGAAACCGCTGATATTATACATCCCGTTGCGGATGTTGATTTTACTTTATCTGACCCTAATACGGTAGATGATATTTATGTTTCTGATGATATTTGGCAGCGTATTCGCGCTAAATTTACTTTCGAGATTCCCGATCAAAAACGTATTGATTCACAACGAAATTGGTTTATAAAACATCCTGAATATCTTGATCGCGTAGCAAAACGTTCTGAGCCATTTATTTTTTATATTGTTCAAGAGCTTGAAAAAAATGATATTCCATTAGAAATCGCATTGTTACCTATCGTGGAAAGTGCATTTGACCCCTTTGCATACTCTCATGGCCGCGCATCTGGCATGTGGCAATTTGTACCCGGAACGGGAAAGCGCTTCGGTATGAAGCAAAACTGGTGGTACGATGGACGCCGTGATGTAATAGCGTCAACACAAGGGGCAATTAAATATTTAAAGTATTTAAATAAATATTTTGATGGTGATTGGCTATTGGCACTTGCCGCTTATAACTCTGGTGAAGGTCGAGTAAAGCGAGCAATGAAAAATAACGCTCGTAAAAACCTACCTACCGATTTTTGGTCATTGAGCTTACCAAGAGAAACAAGAGCTTATGTACCAAAGTTACTTGCCTTGGCTGATGTAATTAGTCGCCCAGAAGACTTTAATATCAAACTATACGAAATTGAAAACAAAAGCCAAATAACAGATATTAATATTGAATCTCAGCTTGATTTAGCCAAAGCAGCTAAGTTAGCCGATTTATCATTGGCTGAATTGCAACGACTCAACCCCGGATTTAACCGCTGGGCAACAGATCCTGATGGCCCACACCATTTACTCATTCCTAATCATAAAGTAGCTGACTTTGAACAGAAACTCGCTGAACTCCCAAAAAATGAACGGTTAGCTTGGCAACGTTATAAAATAAAAGAAGGCGACAACTTAGGTGAAATTGCCAATGAATTTAATACCGATATTAGGTTAATTAAGCAAATTAATAATATTAAAGGCACACAAATCCGTACTGGTAAATATTTGCTAATTCCTGTGGCTACTCAGTCACTAGACAGTTACGTATTTTCTCAAGAACAGCGTTTAGCAACAACAAAGAATCGTCAACGTAGCGGCGAGAAGAAAGTTCACCTAGTAAAAAATGGTGATACCTTATGGGATATTGGACAAGCATATAATGTATCGAGTCGTAGTATTGCTAAATGGAATGGCATGGCACCACGAGATGTTCTCAAGCTAGGACAAAAATTAGTGATTTGGCAAAAAAGTAAAGTTTCATCAACAAATCTAACGAGTGAGCAAACTTTTAAGCCCGTTGAACAAGCTATTATGCGTAACATTACCTATAAAGTTAGACGTGGCGACTCCTTTGCACGAATTGCAGACAAGTTTAATGTTTCTATTAAAGATATTGAGCGTTGGAATAATTTAAGTCGTAAAAAGCACTTACAACCCGGACAGAAAATTAAACTTTCCGTCGATGTTACCAACAGTATTTAATATAATCATCTTTCGAAAAGGGCTTATTTCATAATATGAAATAAGCCCTTTTTATTTAGCCTAATCACTCTAAAGGTAAAGTATCAATTTATCTAATATGCTCTAAACCATTCACGCAATAGCTAAAGTTTTTTTTCAAGCTATTACGCTCTTACTCAAATGATTTAAACCCAAGCTCTAACGTTAGCCATATAAAGATCTAGTGAGATAACGTTATACCGTAAGAGTATCAGGGGTTATATTTCAGTCAGAGCAAAGCCTAACATTAACTTTATTTGCTCAACAATCTTCTTAGAAACTGCTGGTTCAAAGGCTTTTATTCTTGGCGTATGAATATGACCTACAGGCAAACTTGCATTAAGCTTATTCCGCAAAACAATACTTCGATAAGATATTTCATTAGATAAGTAACCACCTCCAGAGCCCTGTACTGATGTTTCTGTTGCTAATTGCTCTAAACTTATGACTTCTTGCTTACCGGTTAATGTTGTAACTTTTGCATTGTCGTTAATTTTATAGTCACCTAGCGCTTTTTGCATAACTGCAACGGGTAAACTAAACTCGACAAACTCAGGAGTCGTTAATGGTTGGTCATTTAACAGTGGAACTAAAGGTGTTTTTTGATCAGCTCCCGTATAAACATTTAAATTATCAGGTGCTTTAGCGCTTCGTCGTAAACCTGGAAAACGCTCTAAATCAAAGTTATCTCGCCCCATACTTATGGTAACTATCATATCAACTTGGTCATAATATGGTGTTAATAGCTCTTCTATCATCCCTTGATCAAAGTCAGCAAAACGCACAGGCACAACCAAAGTCTCAATTTCTACGCTTTTACCTTCAAAATTAATCACTAAATCGTCTAAGGCTAAAGCTGCAACTCCTGACGGGTTGCTTTGGTCAATGTTTCTATCAAGAAAAAAGGGATCAAAACCTGTGATAAGCATTTTTTTATCAGTGCTTTTATCAAACTTTATATCTTGCTGACCTCGTGTTAATAATTCCAACTTCCATAATATATCCTGCTGTTGTGTCGGTAACAGCGATAAATAAATAGGAGACAACTTTACCAACTTTGACATTTCTAACCTTGACCAATAGAGCACTCGATCATCAAAATGATTGCTTTTTTTAAATTTCAATACACTCTGTTGCCACAATTTTGCACCGTAGCGAAGTACATGTTGTGTTAAAGCGGTCAAATTTTCTGCTTTATTAATTTGCTTGGCAAAGTTATCAAGCTCAGCCGCCAATGGTGTAAAAATAGCTGGCATGACATGTTTTGCTTTATCAATACGCTTTTCTTCAACAGACAAATGAGCATCTGCAAATACAAAGTTACTCGGCAATATTAAACACAACGTGGTTATTATGATGGGTTTTAAGTTCATATCTTTCCTTCAATATTGTTTTCACCAAAGAGTACACTATGCTGCCAACTCGTTATAACCTTTTCTCTACGATTGATAACAAATTAGACTTGATATTATTTTCATAACTGGCAAAGTGACCTCAAGGCATGAAAAATCTTTCATGCTTTCTACAATTTGTTATTTATTTAAAGGAGTAGCGCTTCAATGTGTTCAATCTTTGGTATATTAGATATAAAAACAGGTGCTGATGCACTTCGTCCGAAAGCTTTAGAATATTCTCGTTTATTACGCCACCGCGGACCTGATTGGTCAGGAATTTATAGCAGTGAGCATGCCATTTTAGTGCATGAACGGTTATCAATTGTTGATACCGAACACGGTGCACAACCTCTTTATAACCAAAATAAAAAAAATATTCTTGCGGTAAATGGTGAAATTTATAACCACAAAACTTTAGCTGCAAACCTCAAGCTTGATTACGCTTTTCAAACTGGCTCAGATTGTGAAGTAATTCTTCCTTTGTATGAAGAATTTGGGGTTGAATTTGTAGATAAATTACAAGGTATGTTTGCTTTTTGTTTATACAACGAAACTGATAACTCTTACCTTATCGCTCGAGATCATATGGGCATTATCCCACTATACACAGGCTTTGACGAAGAAGGTAACTTTTATGTTGCCTCAGAAATGAAAGCGTTAATGCCAATTTGTAAAACCGTAAGTGAATTCCCTCCTGGCCATATTCTTGATAGTCGCGTGGGTGAGTTGCAAAAGTACTATAAGCGTAACTGGCAAAAATATTCAGCGATTAAAGACAACACGACGAGCACCACTAAAATTCGTGAAGCATTAGAAGAGTCAGTAAAAAGTCATTTAATGACCGATGTACCATACGGTGTATTGTTGTCAGGTGGTTTAGACTCTTCATTAATATCAGCAATTACGCAGAAATTTGCCGCACGTAGAATAGAAGATAACGATCTTGCCGAAGCTTGGTGGCCTAAAGTTCACTCTTTTGCTTGTGGTTTAGCGGGCTCTCCTGATTTAGTTGCAGCGCAAACAGTTGCAGACAGTATTGGCACAATTCATCACAGTGTAGTATTTACTGAGCAAGAAGGAATTGATGCGCTAAAAGAAGTTGTTTATCACCTAGAAACGTATGATGTAACAACCGTACGTGCTTCGACTCCAATGTATTTAATGGCTCGAAAAATAAAAGCTATGGGTATAAAAATGGTACTTTCAGGTGAAGGTGCTGATGAAATTTTTGGTGGATATTTATATTTTCACAAAGCGCCAAACGCGCAAGAATTTCATGAAGAGTTAAACCGTAAACTTGATAAACTCCATATGTTTGACTGTTTACGTGCCAATAAATCAATGTCAGCTTGGGGTATTGAAGCCCGAGTACCATTTTTAGATAAGCATTTTATGGATGTTGCAATGCGCATCAACCCTGAAGATAAAATGTGTGGCAATGGTAAAATGGAAAAAGCAATTCTTCGTGAATCTTTCGAAGGTTATTTACCTAAAGAAATTTTATGGCGCCAAAAAGAACAGTTTTCAGATGGCGTAGGATATTCTTGGATTGATAGTTTAAAAAGCTATATCGAAGAGCAAGTCACAGATCAACAACTTGCAAGTGCTGAGTTTAAGTTTCCTATTAATACTCCAGATACTAAAGAAGCATATTTCTACCGCAGTATTTTTGAAGGCCACTTTCCTCTTACTTCAGCTGCAGAATGTGTTCCAGGTGGTAAATCTGTTGCTTGTAGTACACCGCAAGCACTAGCTTGGGATGAAAGCTTTAGTAAAATGGCTGATCCATCAGGTCGTGCAGTTATGAGTGTTCATAACGACAGTTACTAGCGAATTACCTAATAAAACGATGCCAAGTACCTTGGTTTAGACAAAGTCGATAAGTGAAGCTTATCGACTTTTTTATTTGTAATGTTTGTATTAATTCGATACAAGTCTTCATATTCAACGAGCTTTTACATATCTAATCGGTAAGGCTTACATTTAAGAAAAAAAATTATTTTCAATAACTTCTTCTCAATTCCCCTAATGTCTTGCTTTGTTGTAGCAAACTTATCGCGTTTAATAATACAGTTTAAAAGCTTGCGATTATCTAGATAAATTAAACATTCAACTAATATGAACAAACGAATCGAACAACTATAAATCATCAAAACAAAATAAATGTATTAATGTGAATACTTAAAAAGATATTTGTGTAAAATAACAAAAAAATAATTAATAAAAATTGTAGCAACAGGAAATAATTTTGACCAAGCAAATTGATCACAACATGCCCAGCATCACACCTGATAAAGATCAGGTAGAAGCTTTTAAGAGCAACCGTACCAGTTCTCCTTCTCCTTCAAGTTCGGGTGTTCAATCTCCTGTTAGTGCTCCGTCAGTATCAAGTCCTGAAGTAAAAGTAAGCTCATCATCTACATTATCAAAACTTTCAACCCTGTTAATCTATTTATTGCTTGGCGGTGCAGGTTATTGGGGTTACCAGCAAAATATTAATACCCTTTCATTACTTAATTCTGCAGAAAACCGTATTGCTGATTTAGAGCGCCAATTATCTGCGACTGGCGAAGAAATGGGTGAATCTGCAATTGAAATGAAAGTGAGAATTGAAACTTTAGGAAAAACCAGCGATAAACTTTGGATAGAAATGGATAAACTTTGGGCATCTGCTTGGCGTAAAAACCAATCTCAAATCAAGAGTTTGCAAAGTAAGAACAAATCTTTCAATGAGTTATCGTCTACGCAACGTAAAAAAATCACTTCGACCTTAGCATCTACTACAGCGTCAATTAAAGAAATAAATGACAAGCAAATAGCCGCAGAATACTCACTTGATGCATTGAAAGAGCAATTAAAGTCTTCTGATTTACTGATGGAGAAAATGCAAGAACTCTCGTTAGAGCTTTCAGCTATTGAATCAAGCTCACAACGCCGTGATACGCAACAGATAGCCTTAGCGAGTCGTGTTACAAAACTGAATGAACAAAATAATCAATTACGTTCACAAATAAAAAGTTTGCAAACTAAATTGGCGCAAGTGATAAAAACGATCCCAGCTAAAACAGCGCCGCCAATAATCAGCAAGACAACCGGACAATAAGTTATTCTTAAATTTGCTATTAACCCTAAATATAAGGGATTAATAGCAAACCTAACCTTCAGCTTGACTTGGCAAGAACGACCTGCACTTAGTCATTTAATCGAAATTTAAATTGTTCTGCTAACTCACTTACTCCTAACCCACTACGTTTTTTAACTTTTATTTGTACTGGAATTCGGTCTTTAAGTGTATCTACATGGCTGATGATACCGATCATTTTACCACTAGCATTTAAACTATCTAATGCATCAAGCGCTATTTCAAGTGTATCATTATCAAGTGTGCCAAACCCTTCATCAAGGAAAAGCGAATCGATACTGGTTTTAGCACTGACTAAATCTGATAAGGCAAGTGCTAGTGCTAAGCTCACTAAGAAGCTTTCTCCACCAGAAAGCGTTTTGGTATCACGCACGCTGTCAGCTTGCCAAGTATCAAGCACTTCAAGTGTTAACGTTTCAGATTGCTGGCATTGAAGCTGATAACGGGCATGTAAACGTTCAAGTTGTTGGTTTGCTAAATAAACTAAGTGAGCAAGAGTCAAACTTTGCGCAAATTTCCTAAATTTAGCGCCGTCGGCAGAGCCTATCAAGCCCGTTAAATGGGCTAAGTCATCAACATTAGTTTGCTGTTGGGCAATATGTTCAAGTAAGTTTTTTTGCTGCTCTCGCTGACTTTGATTTTGTGATAGAGTTTGAGTTAGCTGTCCTTGCTTAATTTGTATCTGCTTAACTTCTTCATTTAATGCTGGTAATTTCTTTTCAATGATATCAAAGTCAAAGTCAAAGTCACTGTTCCCGTTTTGGCTTATCTCAATTTTCTCAAGTGCTAGTAGCTTCTGTTGCTCTAGATGTTGTTCTAATAATACACTAACTCGTTGTTTTTCAGTTTGAATTGAATCGAATAATTGTTGAATTTGTTGCTGCTTCTCTGGCGATAATAATGCATTAACAAAGTGTTCTTCACTGGAAAACTCACTGTTTAGTAACGCCTCTTGCCACAATAGTGTTGATTTTTCATATTCAGCACTAACTTGTAGCAACTGTTGCTGAGCACTGACCAATAAACCCTGCTGGTGTTGATGATTTTGCATACATTGTTGAAAATCACTCTGCTTTTTCGTTATTTCTTCATCGATTTTTTTTCTCTTATCCGCAATGTCGGCTCTGGTTTGCTTAATATCTTTATCAGCAAATAATGTAAATCGCTGTTGTTGTGCTAGTTGTAAATCTGCCAAGGATACATTTTGCTCAATGCTGAAAGTATCATACTCTTCATTAAGTTGCTGCAATGTTGTTTTATCGATAGCAAGCTGCTGTTTTAATTCAGTTAATATTTGCAAACTTTCTTCATTCTGTTCAAGTGCTTTATGGTATTTACTTATTTGCTTGTTTTTTTCGTCAATCCAGGCTGTAAAGTCATTCTGCTCCGGTAGAAGCGATTCATCATTAACAAATAACCTTGTCGATGAAGTACCTTGTTGATCTTGATAAATTAAACTTTCAACGTTATTAACATCATTTTTAAAAATATTGGTTAGAGTAACTTGCGCTTGTTCTTTTTCTGAAGACTTTTCAATTAACTGCTTTAAGCTGATTTGAATATTTTCTTGATCATTTGATAATAATTGAATCTGGTTTTGTTGTTGCGATTTTTGTTGCTCTGCCGACATTAATTGCTGTTGGCATTGTTGTAAATTTTGTTCAAGGTTTTGTAATTCACCATTGATGAGTAATAAACTATCGAGTTCTTGCCCGTTTCGCTGAACAAACACTTCTACAGTATCTAAGTCAGCTAACTGACAAGTGAGGTTAAGTGGTTGAATTTGAGATGGCCATTGTTCAGTTAAATGCTGTTGCTCGGTATTTTTATCTTGCTGTGAACTTCCTGCAACATCAATTTCCGCTTTTAACCGAGCTTGTGTAGCGGCAAGTGTTTTTCCTTGCTGCTCTAGTTGTTGCAATTCTTGTGTTAGTTGCTGAAACCTTTGTTGATGCTCAGATGGGATACTATGATCATTAATACTTTCTAATTGAGTATACTCAGCAATGGCAGGATGTTCAGTTGCACCACATAAAGGACACGCTTGCTCTGCTTGTAAATTATTACGATGGGCACTTAACGATAAAATCAGTTTTTGTTGTTCTAATATTACTTCAACATCTTCTCGGTTTACTTTCAATGTACGATACTGTTCTCGTAAATTTTTAATTTGTTCCGATACTTCTGCATATTGATCACTTTGCATTGTAATATATTGTTGAAGTTGTGAAAGCTCATTAGTTAAAACGCTGAAACGTCGTGAAGCTTCAAGTACTTGCATCCGTAAAGGTGTTTGTTTCTGACTTAGATTAATTTTACTCTGAAGAGCTTGCTCCTCGGTAATATTCGCCTTCGCTAAGATAATTTGTTTTGTTTGTTGCAATTGAGATAATTGCTCGCTGAAATTTTGGCTTAAATTAACTTGTTGTAGAAGTTCCTTTTGTTGAGTAGCTTGTTGTAAAAGCAAGTTTTCTTGCTGATTAATTAATTTAGTTTGCTCAGCTTTATTTTGTTGTATTTCTTTAACGTTAAGCGTTAGTTGTTGGTATTGGTTTTGCCATAAAGGCAATTTTTCAGGCAGTATTTTTAGCTCAATGTTATGGCGAAGAAAATTTTCATTATCACTGTTTAGTTTTTGACATTGTTCATGCTTTGCAATAAGTTTTTCACAGCTTGTATTCGAAAGGTTTTTTGCCGAGATTAAGGCGTCTAACTTATTTTTTCCTTCGCTCGTTTTCTGCAGTAAATGCTTTATCTGGTTATCTAATGGTATAACTTTTTCAATCAACAAGTTTTCTATTTGTTCAGCGACGTTTTGCTGCTCAATCTGTTTTTGTGTTAATTGCTCAAGATCTAGCTGTGAGCTTTTTGTGCGTTGCTCCGACTCTATACAGATGACTGACAATTGATCGGTATTAGTAATTAATGCATTTTGCTGTAACCTTTTATTTTCCTGAGGTTCGTACAGCACTCTTAATTTTTCTGCCGGTTTCGATAACGCTAATTTATCTAACTCATCTTTAGCTTGGTGCTCTTTTTCAGCGATTTGTAATAATTGCTGTTCATCCAAGTTGATTTTTTGCTGATTTTCAAATGACTTCTGCTGCCATTGTTGAGCCCTTTGCCATAACTTTACTGATGTTATTAATTGCTGCTCATTAACTATAACTTCTTCAAGTTGCTCTATAAGAGCATTTTCTTCTTCTGTTGATAACAGTTTTACGCCTTGGCTTTTCGCTTGTGCTAATTTTAATTCATCGCTGGCATTTTTATGATTTTGATAAACTTGTTGGGAAAGCTGACCGTAAATTTCAGTGCCGGTTAACTCTTCTAATAACTCAGCGCGTTCGTTGGCTGGCGCATTTAAAAAAGCAGAAAATTGTCCTTGTGATAACATCATCGACTTGGTAAAGCGTGGAAAGTCTAAACCTGTTAAACGCGCGATTTCGCTGCGTACCTGTGAAATCTTTGTCGCTAAAATCTGATCTTCTTTCTCTTCAGAGGTTCTTATTTCTGCTAATTCGGCAATCGGTTTTTGTAAATTACCCTCAATACTATTTTTAGCTCTGCGCTGGCTCCAAAATGCTCGATATGCTTTACCTTTGACTTCAAATTTTACCTCAGCTAAACAATTTGCCATATGGCGAGTCATTAATTGATTTTGTTTGTCTGAAACCGTCAAACGTGGTGTTTGATGATATAAGGCTAAACAAATAGCGTCGAGTATTGTCGTTTTACCTGCACCTGTAGGGCCCGTTATTGCAAATAAGCCGCTATCAGCAAAAGGGGCTTGGCTAAAATCAATTTTCCATGCGCCTTTAAGTGAGTTAATATTCTCAAAACGTAAACTTAATATTCTCACTTGTTATCGCCTTTTACTAAATTTTTTACATTATTATTCTCTATGCCTTTATTTTCAGTGCTGCGATGTTGAACCTGCTCTAAAGCTTGAGCAAACATTTCTTCTAAACGTAATTTTTGTGCAAGTTCTTTATCACTTTGCCAATTTTCTTGTGCTAAACGGCTCGCAAAAACATCCTTCAAACTCAACTCATTTAAGGTTGTTTTTTTCTGGCCGGCAGGCATCGACTGTCGCGATTTCTTACTTCGTCTAACCAGCAATACTTCCACAGGCAGTTCTTTTACTAATGTCTCAATACGTGGTGTTAGGTCTTGCAAATATTCAGCACTATTAATTTCAATATCTAGCCAAATACTCTGTCCGTTTTCTGCTAAGGCCGTAGTATCAATAGAGCCAAGTAAACTCTCAATATCTGTTTGCAGTTCATCTAATTTGCTTTTCACCATTAATAATGGCTGAAAACAAGGAATATCCTGTTCAGTCACCTGAGATAATTTGGCGTTTTCGAATTCAACTATCAATACCTTTTTAGTTTGTTTTGCTTCATCAAAACTTAGGGCGATTGGCGAACCGCAATATCGAATATGATCAGACTTTGCAACAACTTGGCAGCGATGAATATGGCCAAGGGCAATGTAATCAGCTTTTGGAAATGCATTAGCAGGAAAAGCCTCAAGGGTGCCAATATAGATATCTCGTACCGATTCACTGGCGGTTACACCTACTGTAGTTAAATGTCCGGTAGCTATGATGGGTAATGCTTCATTGTTATCGGTAATTGCTAATGCTTCTGCCCTTTGATGTAAACATTGATAGTGATGGCTAATGGCTTGTTGCAGTGATTGTTGTTTTTCTTTTGCTGATTGCCCTGCTTTACTCACAGTAATGTCTCTTGGACGAATAAATGGAATAGCGCATAATACAGCAGCATTATCGCCCTGCTTATTTTTTAAAATAATAACCTGCTCGCTTAACTGCGTGCTGTCAGCACCATTCGCTTGTGTAATAACCTGACAAGATAGGTGCGAAAGTAGTTGCTTGGCTTCACCTAACATAGCAACCGAGTCATGATTACCCGCGAGCAGAATTAACTGGCAATTTTTTTCTTTCATACTGACGATAAAGTCAAAATACATTTCTCGAGCATAACTCGGCGGTGTGCCAGTATCAAAAATATCCCCAGCAACAATAACAGCATCAATGGCGTGTTCTGTTACTTGTTGTAAAAGCCAGTTAAGAAATTGCTGATGCTCATTGGCGCGACTTTTTCCATAAAAGTTCTGTCCTAAGTGCCAATCAGAGGTGTGAAGCATTCGAAATGTCATATTTTGTTCTTATTGTTAATAAAAGGGTGAAAATAAGTGAGATAAATCAAAGAAGTCTTCAGTACAATTAATGCGGAGAAGTACCTTAGTATTGAGATAATATTTATAAAGGTCTCACTAAGGAATGATACAATCGACAGTGACTATATAGCAAGTAGCGTCAATCATGTTTACCTATTAAGGCAAAACAATAATACAGCTTTCCTATCTTTATATTCGTGGTGTAAAGTCAACAACAGTCCCATTTCTTCATCAATAATAGTTTTAGGGGCAATTAAGTAATATTTTGTTATCTTCTATAACTATTTTTTATAATTTTTAAATAGTTAGTTATAATAAATACATTCAAGCGAAAACAACGACGGTCATTACTCATTAATGTCAAATTATAAAGTCCCGCTCTCCGTACAAATCATCTCTGCAATGTTTTTTGGGCTATTATTGGGCCATATATTAGCCACATCCTATTCAGTTATTAATAGCATAGCCAATGCTTTTGTTACTTTATTACAAATGACGGTTCTTCCCTATATAACCCTATCACTGATTGTTGGCCTGGGCGGTTTGTCTCCAGACAAAGCTAAAAAGGTATCAAAGCAAAGTTTAGCCATTATCTTTATTATGATCTTAGTTGTGCTGTTTTTTATATTTAGCGCGCCTCTTGCCTTTCCTGACTGGCAACAGGCTGAATTTTACAGCGTAAACACTATCAAAGTGGCTGAAGAGTTTAATTTAATCAATTTATTTATATCAGCCAACCCATTTAGTGCATATGCCAATACCTTAGTTCCAGCTGTTGTATTTTTCAGCATTTGTCTGGGGCTAGGTTTAATGCAAATAAAGTCAAAAAGACAAACGCTGTTAGTGCTTTCAAGCTTGCAACAAGCAGTCGCGAATATTAATAACTTTATCATGAGGTTTGCACCTCTTGGGGTTTTCTGTATTGGTTGGCGCGCAGCGGTAACTGTTGATGCTAGCCAGTTTGATGGCTTAGTTGTTTATATGGTAAGCGCTATAATATTAGTGATATTACTTTGTTTTCTTGTTTTTCCGGCTATCGTTGCAACGGTAACTCCTTTTGGTTATAGAGAAATAATCAAAGTATCAAGAGAGCCGATGCTTACGGCTTTTGCTACCGGTAGCTTCTTTTCTGTGATCCCGGTTATTGTTGAAAAAACTAAAGCGTTGATCAAAGAGAAGTACCCACAAGATAGCGATCTTGAAAAAATATCTGATGTTATTGTTCCTATATCTTTTAGTTTACCAGTCGGTGGAAAACTTTTAGCATTGCTGTTTGTATTGTTTGCAGCATGGTTTTCTGGCGCTAAAATATCTTTTTCAGACTATATCAATCTAGTTATTGCAGGATTGCCGCAGTTATTTGGTAGCACGACCCTAGCAATGCATAATTTATTAGAATTATTTAATGTTTCAAGCACAATGTTTGACTTTTACCTTGTTGCTGAGAATTTACTTGCTGGTCGCTTAGGTGCAATTTTCTCAGTAGTATTTTCTGGCTGCCTTCCGTTATTAATTGCTACTGCAATGTTAAAGCGATTTACTATTAAGTGGCAGAATTTGGCGCGTAATTTGGCGATAATTCCTGTTGTATCTGTGCTTGCTTTTGTCTCTTTACGCTTTTGCTTTGATTCAATTAGTCATCAATATCAAGGTTATACAAAATTTATTGAACGTGATTTTTTATTTAATAATGTTCAAAGCACTTACCTTGATAAATCATCAACCTTAACTGCAAACATACAAAAATCCTCACCAGTTTTAACCCGAATTAAACAACGTGGTTTTATTCGAGTGGGCTATTTTAGAGATGATTTACCTTACGCTTTTCATAATAACAACGGTAAACTGGTTGGCTTTGATATTGAAATAATGAATCAACTCGCAATTGATTTATCGGTTAATATAGAGTTTGTTAAAATATTCCATCAACAAGCTGATCAGTTACTTAAGTCAGGTTATTTAGATATAACAACAGGCATTCCTGTTATTCCCGACAATATGGTTAAATTCACTCTTACTGTACCCTATTCTCAGCAATCGTTAGCTTTTATCGTAAAAGATCAACGCCGAGTTGACTTTAAGGAATGGCCTAAAATTATTAAAAATAAAGACCTTACTATCGGTATTCCTGAAACATTTTTCTATCAAAAAGCCGTTGAGCGCAACTTTATTTATAATGATGCTTGGGAAATATCAACACCAAGACTATTTTTTAAAGAAAAATATCAACATATTGATGGTATGCTATTTGGCGCTGCTGCTGCATCTGCTTGGACCTTATTGCACCCCGAATATACGGTTGTTGTACCTAAGCCTGTATTAGCGCCACTTTCAATGGCATTTCCTATTAATCATAATGATCACGCTTTCGAGTTATTTATGCGTAATTGGATTGCAATGAAACAAAAGAGTAAAGTAATTGATAAACTGTTCGATTATTGGATCAGCAACAAAACACCTTTAACAATAATTTAAGCGCCTAGACTCACTTTATGAAGACATATTACAAAAGACATATTAACCAAGACAACTTGAAAGTATTACTACTCAGTACTGTTATAGCGTTAAGCGGATGCTCTTCCCATTATTCACTTTCCACTAATTTAGATAAAGAAAACTTTAAAACTTACTTCAGCCCCTCACAAGTTAAGATTGTAACAAGTGAAAGTGACTTTTCTGGCCGCTTTAAACTAACTGGCTTAGTTGAAGGACAAGATTGTCAAGCTAAGCCTCATCATGCAAAACCCGATAAAATATCGGCTAGAACACAAGCTCGTCGTCAAGCCTTTGAACAAAAATCTAATGCAGTTATATTTACAGGCTGCGCGATGATAAATGATGATCAAGCGAGTAAGCAATGCCATGCAACAGTTGTTTGTTATGCCAAAGCTTATCAAGTAGAACAACTAACAGATTAACGACAATGTCAGCTATTAACGAAGATCAAATCAGCTTTAATTTTATCGGACGGGTTAACTCCCCATATAAAGAAAAGTTTGCCATTCCTAGGCAGCCTGGCTTGGTCAGTGCAGCAAAAGGGGCAATTAAATTAATAAATAAAGCGGATAATGAAGAATTAGTACGTGGACTTGAACAATTTAGCCATCTTTGGTTATTGTTTATATTCCATGGTACACAGCAACAAGGCTGGAAACCTCTTGTCAGACCGCCTCGTTTAGGGGGTAATAAAAAACTAGGGGTACTCGCGACACGTTCAACTTTTAGGCCGAATCCTATTGGTATGTCTGTGGTTAAATTAGAGGGAATTGAATTTAAAAACCAACAACTATTGATAAACATTTCAGGGCTAGACTTACTTGACCAAACTCCAATTTTAGACATTAAGCCTTACATACCCTACTCTGATAGCATCGACAATGCCGAGGCGGGCTTTGCCCAAACAGAGCCAGCTCAACCATTAAATATTACCTTTTCAATTCAAGCAAGGAGAGATATAAGCATTTATCAAAGTCAATACACTGATTTGTCGATATTTATTGAACAGGTTTTATCACAAGATCCACGTCCAGCTTATAAAAAGAAACAAATAGATGAAAAAATTTATGGTATGAGCCTTTATGATTTAAACATTTTATGGCAAATAAACCAAAAAAATCTAAGTGAAATTGAAGTTATTTCTATCACTAAACTTTAGCTTCAGAATACCAAAGCTCGGGCTTGTGAATATGATAACCTTGACCGTAATCTACGCCTATTTTTCTTAGCAAGGATTCAATTTCAGCGTTTTCTACAAACTCTGCAACTATTTTTTTGTTCATTGCATTTGCACTACGCTTAATATTTTCAACAAAAATTCGATTAACTTCGTTAGTGTCCATATCACGAACAAACGTACCATCAATTTTAATAATATTGACAGGCAATTTTTGTAAATAACTAAATGATGACAAACCACTACCAAAGTCATCAAGTGCAAAAGAGCAACCAAAAGCGATCATGTTATCCATAAAGTGCAAAGCTGATTTCAAATGAGTTATCGCTGAGGTTTCTGTTATTTCGAAGCAAATCCGTTGTGGTGCTATTTTATAACGTTCAAACAAAGTAACAACTTGATCGAAAATATCACGATCAGCTAAGGTTGCGCCAGAAAGGTTAATACTATAACAAGTGTCAATATCATTTATCTGTTGTGATATTGACTTGAATGTATTCTCAATAACCCAATGGTCAACTTGGCAAATAAGACCGTACTTCTCTGCTGCGGGTATAAAGTTATTCGGTGGTACCAATACACCCTCTGGTGAAATCATTCTCACTAAAATTTCAAAGTGAGCCGTTGATTGTAATGATAAAGCTTTAATTTCCTGACGATAAAGCACTAAGCGGTTATCTTGCAAGGCGTTAGATAACTCATGTATAGCCATCATTTCTTCAGCATGTTGAATAAGTTGCTTATCATCACTTTGATAAATTTGTACTCGATTACGGCCTTTTTCTTTGGCCAAACTCACGGCTTGACTAAGTGATAAGAACACCTGCTCCGTTGCTAGTTGGTTGTCATCTAAAATCACTACACCAATACTTGCTGTTAAACTCGTTTCCTCGTTGAGAGTTGATATACTAATATTTTTCAAAAATAGCCGTATTTCATGAGCATATTCTTTTGCCATAGCAAAAGGTAACAGTGGCAGTAGTATTGCGAATTCATCACTGCCTAAGCGACTAACAATCGCATTTTGTGGAAGAAACTCCTTTAGAGCTACTGAAGCTTTATTTAGATAATTATCACCTACAGCGTAACCAAAGCTTTTATTTATCACTTGGAATTTATCAATATCTATATGGAATGCAACCCCATACGCCATCGACATATTTTGTTGACGAGCCATTATTTGTTCTTTCAAAACAACTTCGAACCGGGCTCTATTAACTAACCCAGTTAAGGGATCGTGGCTTTCCTTAAATGCTAATTCTTGCTTAATTTTAAAGTGGCTTTGGCTACGTATTTTTTGTAGGCGATAAAAACCATAAATAATTAAGGTTAATACTAACCAAATGGCAAATGCTTTGACTAAACCTTGTTGGTATAACTTGCTGCTATATTGAGGAGATAACCGTATGGCTAATTGCCACCGAGTAGTCGGTATAGCTTTAACAAAACTAAATTGATCAAGTTCTGCTGCATCGATAAGCATAGAGGTGTAATCAATGCTTTCTGTTGTTAGTTCTATTTCCCCTACATTATCTGCACGCATTAAAAAGAGTTGCTGATGTGGCAGTTGATATTTACTTAATAAATTATTGAGTACATCAGGATTAAACGCGACAAAAAAATACTTTCCCTTAGTTGTCGATAAAGGTTGTAAAAGATCAAAATGAACACTTTTTCCGCTACGATGTAAAAATAAGCTTTCTTGAGAGCCGGAGGCAACGGTTGATGTTATTTCCTCTTCGCATGCGGGTAAAAAGTTTCCGGTAATATGTTTTAAGCTTCCGTTACCTTGTTCATCAATTAACGCGAATAAGCGGGTATTTTTTATTTCATTACGCAGGCTATTTAAAACTTCCATATATTGCTCAGAACTGGTTTGATTCCCACTTGCTTCTACTGCTGCAATAGCATTCAATTGCTTTTGCTGAAATAAATCTATCTCTAAACGTAGTTGAGTAAAATATTCCTGATAATCAGAAAGAATTCGGTCTGTGACCGCATCCATTAACGACTCTTGATATTGCTGATGAATACGACTTGCTGAGAAAGTTTGCCAAAGTAATAAAAAAAAGATGAGTACAATTGTTAAAAGAACCACACGTTTTGAGGTACCTAAAAGTTTAGCTTTTGTGGTGGGAGGTTTATTTTTATTGACGTGCAATTCCTGCCGTTTATTTAATCATCTGCCTATCTCGAGTATATAATAAATTGAATAGTTTTCAATGTTCAACGAGCAGATTATAAAAGCAAAAAAGATCAGCTAAGCTGATCTTTTTAAAGGGATTGATAAATATAGAAGTTTGTACAAATAACTAGTGCTGATGACCACCAGCGCCATGCGCATGACCATGTTCAATTTCTTCGTCTGTTGCTGCACGTACATTAACCACATCAAGGTCAAATGTTAAAACCATACCTGCTAGTGGTGGGTTAATATCAACCGTCACCATAAATTTACCCGCTTTGATAACAGTCACTTGACGTTGCCCTTGTTCAGTTTCAACAGCAGCTGTCATGCCAGCTTTCCATTTAGTAGTTCCACGGCCATCTTGTAAATGCTTTGACGGTACACGTTGGATCATATCTTCTTTGCGTTCGCCGTAAGTATCTTCTGGTTGCAAAGTAACTGAAAACTTGTCACTAGCTTCTTTGCCTGTTAATGCATTTTCAACACCTACTAGCATGTTTTTATAACCGTGAAGGTATGCTAATGGATCACCAGCATACGATGATTCAATTTCATTGCCAGCTTCATCTTTTAATGTGTAGTGGAACTGAACGACGGTTTTATCTGCAATTTTCATTTTAAATCCAAGTTAAATAAACAATAATAATTTTGTGCGAGTGTAACAAAAACTAAGGCCTGTCACTATGCCCAAAGTAATAAAATAACAACACTCGCAATAATCAAGAACATACCTAAGTATTCTAGTTTATTAATACGCTCTTTAAATAATCTATAAGTTAAAAATAAGGTGATAAAAAACTCAATTTGTCCTAATGCTTTTACATATGCTGCATTTTGAAAACTTGCCGCTGTAAACCATCCGATAGAACCAACCACACTAGTGATGCCAACAAATAAGCACAATCGCCAATGTTTTAACATTAGAATCAATTGAACTTTATCTTGCAACCAAACATAGATGATAGAGATAACAGATTGTACAGTGATCATGAAAACAAGAGTTACAGCAGCACTGACTAATAGATCGGTATTTAATGCTAAACTTGACTCCCGAATCAACAAAGTCGTTATCGCTAGAGCCAAGCCTGAAGCTAGACCAAAACCAGCCCCTGGGTTTTTAAAAACATCAGCGTAAGTTAATTTTACTTTTGAAACGATAATAACACCAACAACACCGATAAAAACTGAAAACCAGCCTAATGCAGATAACGAAACTGAAAATAATAAAGCACCGACAACAGCAACTTGAATAGCTTCGGTTTTGGCTAAACTGGTTGCAACTGAAAAGTTTCGATACTTAAATGCTGCAATTAAACAAGCCGTTCCAATAATTTGCATAACACAAGCGATCAAAGCGTACTGTAAAAATTGAGGCGTTAACTGAGGTAACGATACTTCTTGTTGTTCAGTAATAAAGAAAAGATATAAATAAGAAAACGGTAATGCATAAACATATCGCACTCCGGTCGTAGCCATGGCATTTAAATGTCCAGAGAGTCGCTTTTGCCCAGCGGTACGAATAGCTTGCATAAAAGCGGCAAGTAAGGTGAAATAAATCCAAAGTTCCAAGGTATAATCCAATAACAAGCAGAATCAAAGTAAGTGATTTTACTATAAATAAGCTGTTGTGCTTTATGTTATTTATAAATATTGATAATGTCGCATTATTATAATTAGAGCAGCTGAAAACGATGACCGAAAAATTACCTATATCAATTCAACCAAGTAATGATTTAATTGTAAAGTTCCCTAAAATTAAATCTGTCAGCAATAAGCTTGAAGCTCAGTTTAATTTTCAAACATTAACAGCGGATTGGTATGGTGATGAAGATAATATTCTATTGATTAACATGTATTTAGAAACAAGCGACTTTTTTGATTTAGAAAAAGCTAAAGTTCACCAAGGTGACATCAGTGATTTTGCTGATGATGTTTTTAGTGTCTACCAAAAAGAGCAACCACAAATAGACTGTTTCATTGCAATTACACCTGCCGAATTAAGCTTGTTAGAGCAGCAAGAAAAACTTCTCCCTATATATATTCATAAAAAATTACATAAAGTACTGAACTTAATTGCTACTAAATTAAAGCTATTTCCTATTGAGTAACGTATAACAGAAAATAGCCTTACAGTAGCAGATAAATATTAAAGCGTGTCTACAATATCTTTAACTAAATCAGGTCCTTGGTAAATAAACCCTGTATAAACTTGTACTAATTTAGCCCCTGCCGCAATTTTTTCTTGGGCATCACGGCCATTAGCTATGCCACCAACACCGATTATCGGTAATTTATTATTTAATGCAATTGCTAACAAACGGATAACTTCGGTACTTTTATCTTTTACTGGAGCACCACTTAACCCGCCCTGCTCTTCACCATGTGCAAGTCCTTCGACACCTTCGCGTGATAAAGTCGTATTAGTTGCAATTACGCCATCTATATTATTACCAATTAAACACTCTGCGATAGAGTCGACTTCTTCTGAAGTCAAGTCAGGTGCAATTTTTACTGCTAATGGTACATATTTACCATGTTGCTCAGTAAGCAAACCTTGCTCCTTTTTAAGCGCAGATAATAATTCATTTAACGCTTCACCATATTGCAACGAGCGCAAACCTGGGGTATTAGGTGATGAGATATTAATCGTTATGTATGTCGCATAGTTATATACTTTGCGCATACAAATAAGGTAATCATCTTTAGCATTTTCATCGGGAGTATCTTTATTTTTACCGATGTTAATGCCCAAAACGCCTTTGAAATTAGCTTTACGGACCTGGTCAACTAAATAGTCTACGCCTTTATTATTAAAGCCCATTCTGTTTATAACTGCGTTTGCTTGAGGTAAGCGAAAAATACGCGGTTTAGGATTGCCCGGCTGTGGCTTAGGGGTAATAGTTCCTATTTCTACAAAACCAAAACCCATTGCAGCAAAAGCATTAATACATTCACCATTTTTATCTAACCCCGCAGCTAGCCCAACTGGGTTAGGAAAAGTGATCCCCATTGCTTCAACCGGTTTGTTAGCAACTTTTTGTTTGTATAACAGGTTTAATGGCGAAGAGCCGGTTGCTTTAAAACCTTTGATGGTTAGTTCATGAATCGTTTCTGGATCAAACTTGAATAATACTTTACGAATTGCCGAATAGAACATATTGCCTCATATATAAAAAATCCCCACTTAATAGCGGGGATTTTATCAGTTAAAGCAATCTCATTAAAGACTGATTAATTGTCTTCGTTTATTTTGCTGGGTCACAATTTAAGCTCAACAACATTAACTCTCTTAAAGCAACTGAGAATTTAGCAAACTCATGAGTTTGACCAATTCTAAAGTCAGTTAGAATTTGATTCCAACGGTCAAGAGGCTGTGAGTTTGTTTCAACCCATTGCTCTAGTAGTTCTTCTACTTCAGGTTGCTCTACATCGCATTCACAACGCAAAACAACTTGTGCTAATGAACGTTGTTGCCAATCTAGCTCTTCTCTAAACGAAGCTCGAGCTAATGCTTGCCAATGGTTTGCTACTGGCTGACCGGTAATTTGATCTAAGAACCAATGTAAGTCTAAACGTACGCCTAACTTAAAGTATAAATTAGCGACTTGCTCAATTGAGCGACCGTCTGAAGAAGAAATATCTGCGATATCCATCACAGGGAATAATGAGCTTAACTGTGAAATACGTATTGCAATATTTTTAGGTACACCCGTATTGACTAAATCGGTTTCAACACGTTTTAACTGCTCTACTTCGTCTTTAACTAATAGGTTGTTTAAATTTTTCGATAAATTTTCGAAAGTCGGACGGTAGAATTCAATAGTTTCAGCAATACTTAACGCTTTATTACGATGACGTAAGAACCAACGAGTGGCTCGTCTTACCGTACGGCGCATTTGAAATAACATTTCTGTTTGAATCAAAGTAGTGATTTTATTATCTAGTGCGGTAATTTGCTGCCATATATCTGATAGTTCAAAAACTTCACTTGCCATTACATAACAATTAGCGATCTCTGCAACCGTTGCCCCCGTTTCTTCAAACATGCGATTAACGAAGTTAAAGCCCATGTCGTTACCAATATTATTTGCTAACTTAGTCGCTATAATTTCTGCACGAAGTGGATGCAATTGCATTTCGTCTTGGTACTTATCTTGTAACTGCGGAGGAAAAGCTTCAAGCAACAAACGGTTATGGTATGGGTTATCTGTTATTTCAGCACAGACTAAATCTTCTTTAAGTACCATCTTACTATAAGCAAGTAATACAGAAAGTTCTGGGCGTGTTAACCCTTGCCCTTTAGATAAACGCTCTGAAATTTCATCATCATTTGGAATGAACTCTAAAGCACGATCTAATTTCCCTTTTCTTTCTAGCTCATGAATAAAACGTACTTGTTCTTTTAATTGATTAACACCGCGCATTGCTGTGATAGATAATGAATGTGTTTGACGGTAACAGTCCTCTATAACAATATCACCAACATCGTCAGTCATATCATAAAGCAATTGATTACGTTGCTTAACGGTTAAATCACCTGTTTGCACCAAGTTATTCAAGAGTATCTTAATGTTTACTTCATTATCAGAACAATCAACCCCACCGGCATTATCGACAGCATCGGTATTAATTCGACCGCCATGGGCAGCAAACTCAATACGACCTAATTGCGTAAAGCCTAAATTACCGCCTTCACCCACGACTTTAGCTTTTAGTTCACTGCCGTTTATACGTAATGAATCGTTAGCTCTGTCGCCTACTTCTAGGTGAGACTCTTTAGCTCCTTTAACATATGTTCCAATACCACCATTCCATAATAAATCAACTTGCATTTTCAATAATGCTTGCATCAAATCTAATGGCGACATGCTTTGTTTTTGCGTACCAAGCATTTTCTTAATCTGAGGTGTTAACTTGATCGACTTAACATGACGACTGAAAATAGCACCACCTTCAGAAATAAGCTTTTTATTATAATCTTCCCAAGTACAACCTGGCATATTAAATAAACGCTCACGCTCTTTATATGAGCTAGCAGCATCTGGATTAGGGTCAATAAAGATATGCATGTGGTTGAATGCGGCTTGTAAACGAATATGTTTTGAAAGCAACATGCCATTACCAAAAACATCTCCCGCCATATCACCAATGGCGATACAAGTGAAGTCAGTTGATTGACAATCTATGTCCATTTCACGGAAATGACGTTTTACAGATTCCCATGCACCTTTAGCGGTAATGCCCATAGCTTTATGGTCGTAGCCAACACTGCCACCAGATGCAAAAGCATCACCCATCCAAAAGTTGTATTCATCAGAAATAGCATTAGCTGTGTCTGAGAAAGTTGCTGTGCCTTTATCTGCAGCAACAACTAAATAAGGGTCGTCTTCGTCTAAGCGAACAACATTCACTGGTGGAACAACAACACCGTCAACAATATTGTCGGTTATGTCTAATAGACCACGAATAAACGTACGGTAACACTCTTTACCGGCTTCAAAAATTTCTTGACGAGAACCTCCAGCAGGAAGCTGCTTACAAACAAAACCACCTTTCGCTCCAACAGGAACAATAACGGTATTTTTAACTTGTTGTGCTTTTACCAATCCTAAAATTTCTGTACGGAAATCTTCTCGTCTGTCTGACCAACGTAAGCCACCACGAGCAACTTTACCACCGCGTAAATGAACACCTTCAAGTTGAGGTGAATAAACAAATATTTCGAATTCAGGTAATGGCAAAGGCACATCGCTGATTTGATCAGGCAAGATTTTAAATGAAATGTAAGACTTTTCACCTGTTTCTGCATGCGGTTGAAAATAGTTAGTACGGATAGTCGCGCTGATCATTTCAACAAAGCGTCGAATAATACGGTCATCATCTAAGTTGGCAACTTTATCAAGAGAAGCTTCAATATCATTAGCAACTTTTGTAATCGTTTTCTCTGAAGCTTTGCCTTTAGGATCAAAACGTAAAATAAAGAACTTAATTAATAACTCGGCAATATTCGGATATCGAGCAAACGTATCTTCAGTATAACTTTGGCTAAAAGTACCACCAATTTGGCGTTCATACTTAGCATATGCCCGTATAATTGACACTTCACGACCACCAAGCTCTGCACCAAGAATTAAACGGTTAAAACCGTCATCTTCAAGCTTCCCAGCCCATACCTTAGCAAAAGCGTCTTGGAATAAATTTTGTACAATCTCAAGATTAAACTTACCTTTACCTGTAAGTAACATTGAAAAGTCTAAAATCCAACATTCTTCGCCTGTTGAAGCTTTAACTAAATAAGGGCTTTCACCGATTACGCGTAAACCAAAGTTTTCTAAAATAGGTAAAACATCTGAAAGGTGAATTGGGCTACCAATATGGAAGAGCTTTAATTTTACATAACGGCTGTCAGCACTTTCTTCTTGTGGTTGGTAAAACAACATTTCCAGTGGTTTATTTTCACCAAGTGCTTCAAGTTTTTCAATATCAACAATAGCAGTACCCGGTAAAACTTCATCTTTATAAGATTGCGGGAAGCTACAATATTTACGGCTTAACGCTTTACCTTTTGCTTCGCCTTTATGAGAATTAAGCGCAGCTGCTAGCTTGTCATCCCAGCTTCTTGCCGCTTCATTTAAATTCTTTTCAATTTCTTTCACGTTGATATCTGCTTTAGTTGATTTAACACGAACAATATAATGTGTACGAGCTTGTGCTGATTCAGAAAAGTAAGTGGTGAACTCTACTTCTTGGTCGCTGCCAAATGCTTCTTTCAATAACTTTTGAGTACTAACACGTAATTCTGTGTTGTAACGTTCTCTCGGTACATAAACCATACAAGAATAAAAACGATCAAATGCATCACGACGCACAAATAAGCCTGAGTAATCTCGCTCTTGCATTTGGAAAATGCCTAAAACATTTTTCAATAGCTCAGCCGTGCTACTCTGTAATATCTCATCTCGTGGGTATGTTTCTAAAATATTTATTAACGTTTTGTAAGCATGCGTGCCACGCGCAAAACCAGAGTTTTCACAAACACTGGTAACTTTAGATTTAATTAATGGCAGATCCAAAGCACTGTTGGTGTAATACGCTGAGCCAAATAAACCAACGAAACGCTCTTCACCCACAACATTACCTTCGGCATCAAAACGTTTTACACCGATATAATCAAGATGCGCTGGACGATGAACGCGTGAACGAGAGTTGGTTTTTGTTAAGATTAAAGGGTTAGCACCAAGTGCAAGTTCACGAGCAGAGCTCGATAACTTAGAAATAAGACGTTCAACTGTACCATCAGAGCGCTTCATTAAGCCTAAGCTTGATTCGACATTTGCTGATAATGCCATATCACCTTTTAAGGTTTTAACGTCATATGAACGATAACCGAGCAAAGTAAAGTTATCAGCTAGCATCCACTTTAAAAACTCTAAAGCATCATCATGATCATTTATTGAACAAGGAAGTTTCGCATCCGTTGTTTCAACAATTAATTCACCCAAACGAGTTCTCATCGCTTGCCAGTCATCAACAGTAATTGCTATATCGTTCACAACTGAATGTAGTTCTTCGGTAATTTCATCAAGTGCTTTTTGATCGGTTTGACGATCCACTTCAATAAAGAAAACAGTTTCAACAGAAGTAGAGTTCAAAGATTTATCAGCAGCCGCTGCTAATTGTGTGATCTGTTTCTTCTTGTCACGAACTATATTTATTGGACTATTGAGCATCAAGTGTGGTGATAAGCCTAGACGGCTCAAAGCAATTCGTAATGAGTCGACAAGAAATGGCATATCAGCAACGATAACTTCAATTATGGTATGACTTGATTTCCAACCATGTTTTGACACTTGTGGATTAAAAACTTTAATTACAGGTGTTTTGTCTTGGTGATCATTTAATGAACTCCATAAACTCAATGTTGCACCGTACATGTCACTATCGTTACGATGTTCAAGATCAAGAGTTGAAATATTGCTGTAAAGGAGTTCTGAAAACTGCTCAACAAGAGGAGCTGTTTTAGCTGAAACTTTTTGATGAATTAACTGTGCTACATTCGAGAGTATCACTGAGGGTAAACCGTCTACTAACGCCATGCCGTTTTCCTTTTTGGATAAAACGCTGTTGTACAAACTGTTTCAAAATCGATTATTTAAAACAATTCGATGTGTAATTTTTATTATTTTGTATATAAATATTTATTATTGTCTAAAAGAATAGACTATAAGTGCGATTTTATTAAGAAATTTAGGCTATTGCGAGGAATATTTTACTATTTTTTGTGATTAACTTTTCGAGTCGATCTATCGCTAGGTCAAGGAGTAATTGTTTATTCACTTCTTATAAATAGAAAATGACCTTACGGTCATTTTCTTGTTTATTTATTCAATAATAATTTAATATTTTGAATAAAAATATTTAAAATTTATTTTTTATTGGGCCATAAAAACGCGGCTATAGCAGGTAGGACCAGTACTGCAGCGATCATATTGACTAAAAACATGAAGGTTAGCAATATTCCCATATCGACTTGAAACTTCAAATCAGACCAAAACCATGTTGATACACCAATGGCTAAAGTAACACCTGTTATTAAAACTGCACTACCACGTTCTTTTAATGCCGCAAGATAAGCATCTTGTACTTGATAACCTTCTCGTAACTTAATACTCATTGTTGAGAGGATATAAATGCCATAATCGACTCCAATTCCAACGCCTAACGCTATAACAGGTAAAGTTGATACCGTTAAACCTATGTCAAGTGCAGTCATAAGCCATTGGGCTAACGTAGAAACCACATAAAGTGGAATAATAACAACAACAGTTGCTCTGATACTTCTAAAGCTAATAAAGCATAATAATGTTACTGCACCATACACATACAACATCATAGGTGTTTGTGCTTCAGCTACCGCTTCATTTGTTGCTGCCATGACACCCACTGGACCCGATGCTAATTTAAACTTAACATTATCTGTCGCTAACGATTGGGTTACTTTTTTAACTTTATCAACAACACGATTTATCGTTTCTGCTTTATGGTCTTCTAAAAACAGAATTATAGGCATAACGCTACAGTCACTGTTCAATAAACCACTTGTTGAAGGTATACGAGCGATAGATTGCACTAACGTTTGCTGATTACGTGACAAGACTCGCCATTTAGGATTACCTTCGTTGTAACCTGCATTCACTATTTTTGCGACTGAGGCTAAACTCACAGTTGACTGAACGCCAACCGTATTTTCCATTTGCCATTGGAACGTATCAATAAGATCCATAGTATCAAAAAACGTACATGAGTCTGCAGAGCTTTCTACTATCACTGACATATAATCAACACTTATCGCATAACGGTCAGTGATTAAAAAAGTATCTTGATTATAACGCGAGTGCTCGTGTAATGATGGCGCTCCAGCATGTAACTCGCCAATTTTCATATCTTGTGAATAATAATAACCGGCAAGGTATAAAAATGCCGTCAAAACTAAAATAACGGTTGCGACACCTTTAGTAGCAAAACGAGACATAAAGTGCCACATGCTAGGCTTGTTTCCATCCTGCTCTTTTAGAGCAGGTTTCGGTACATGAATAAGCGAAACTAATAACGGAAGCAATATTAGGTTGGTCAATATGATCATTGCCACACCTAACGAAGCGGTTATTGCTAACTCTCTAATAATACCAATATCAATCGAAAGTAACGTTAAAAAACCAACCGTATCAGATAAGAGTGCTACGCCACCAGGGATCAATAATAAGCGGAAACTCATTTGCGCAGCTTCTTTCGACGTAGAGCCTTTTCCAACTAGTTTAGTTACTGAGTTAATCATTTGCACGCCATGACTAACACCGATAGCAAAAACAAGGAACGGCACTAAAATAGACATAGGATCTAGACCAAAACCTAGTGTCGATAACATACCTAGTTGCCAAATCACCGCGACAAGAGAACAAGCAATAGGTAATACAGTTAACGAGATAGAGCGGCAAAAGCCAAAGACCATTAATGTCGTGATCACAATAGCAATAGCAAAAAAGGCAACAACACCTTTAGCGCCTTCAGCAACATCTCCTACCATTTTACTAAAGCCAATGATATGTATAGTAATATTGTCTTTTTCAAATTGTTGGCGGATTTGTTGCTCGAATTGCTCTGCAATCACGAGTGTATCTAAGCGCTCTCCTGTTTGTGGGTCGGTTTCCATTAATGAAGTTTTAACCATCGCACAACTATAATCATCAGCAACTATACGGCCTACAATTCCAGCTTTCTCTATATTAGCTTTAACAATCGATAAACCTTGAGTATCAGGCTTAAAATTAGCTGGTATAACAGGTCCGCCAGCGAAACCATCTTCAACTATTTCAACAAAGCGTGTGCTAGGTGAAAACACAGATTTCACTTGAATACGATCGACACCAGGGATAAAAAATAATTGATCATGCACACCTTTCAAGGCATTAAAAAAAGGTTCGTTAAAGATGTCCCCTTCACTGTCACATACCGAGATCAGCACATTATTTGCCCCGCCAAAGTTTTCTCGATATTGCAAATAGGTTTTCATGTATGAATGGTTAAGCGGGATATGTTTGGTAAATGCAGCATCTAATTTTATTTGACTTGCCTGAAAGGCAAGAAAGATACTGGTAAGCACAAAAACCATAAGCACAAAAAGTCTTTTGCGAAATAAGGTCGCTTCAACAACATTAATAAGAGAGTTTATTTTCATTTTTACTTCATCACTTCATTTAAATTGCAACAATTAAGCTGTAAACACTTGTTATATTTATTTGACACTTACCGGAGAGATAACTTTAATGCCTACCTCAGAAACAACTACAAGTTGCTGATTAAACCAAACACCACTGATCAGTGCTTTACCGTCATTTTGCGTATTTAAGGTAAAAGTTATGCCATCATCAACACTTTCTAAAATAACGCCATTATTACCTAAAACAAAAACTTTACCGTTATCACCTAATACAATGGCATTTAATAAGGCTTGAGTTGGTGTTTTAATATTTTTCCATGGCGCACCATTTTCTAAACTGCGAAATATGTTTCCACGTAAACCTACCACCAATAAGTTTCCTTGCTGAGTTCTAGCTATATCGTTAAATGAACCTTGATAAACTTCGTCGAAAGGTAACCAAAGACGGGCAAAATCATTACTTTTGGCAAGCAAGCCAACTTCGCCAACCATATACAAAGTTCTGCCATCTTTAAAAATGCCGTTAAAGTGCGCCAAAATACTACTTTGCTCATCTAAATAAGCTTCTTCATCTTCACTTTTTAACTCTTCTAACCACTCTAAGTCTTCTGGAAAAAGAAATTCTCCGTGAAATTCAAATGTCCACGTTTTTCCGCCATCTAATGTTCTGTATTGTTGTCCGTATGCTCCAATAGCAAGCCCGTGTTGTTGATCTTTAAAAACCACATCGAGTAAAGGTTTCTCTTTTTCCGGTAAATATTGTTGAATTTGCCAATTTTCACCACCATCTTGACTGAACAAAATGGTTGCATCGTGGCCTACAGCCCAGCCATGAAATTCATCGACAAAATAAACGGCAGTCAAAGTAGCTTGAACGGGTACATTGGCTTGACGCCATGTAATTGCATCGTTTGATAATAAGATATGGCCACGCTCACCAACGGCAACGAGTTGCTTGTTATTAATGTTCACAATATCAAGCATTAAAGATTTACTAGCCAAAGGTGCTTTCATCGCAGGAAGTTGCTGTGAGAAAGCAGTTAGAAGAAAAAGGGAGCTAAAAAGAAAAGCCAACAAACGTTGCATAAAAAGGGGTACTCATTCGTTATTAATTATTGTGTTATTTTTACTCTATCATCCATGAGATTATAAACATTATCAGTTGTTTAAATGTAGAACGGCTGGCAGTAGCCAGCCGTTTTTAAACTACTAAAGTGCAGTATTATCTACGACCTTCACGTCTTAGCGCCGAAGAAGTAAATGATATGTCTTTTAGCTTAGCTGAAAAATCATACATTTTTGCTTCATTATCCAAACCCATCGCGATATAACGACGAGACTGCAAATCATGAAATACCTCAAGTGTAGACCACTGAGTAGGAACTTCGTAATAATTCAAGCCATGAGCAACACCTACACGATATAATTCATCTCGATTATCGTAGATATCGGTAACTGCAATTTGCCAGCTATCTTCGTCAATGAAGAATACTCGTTTCTTATAAGTATGACGGGTATCAGATTTCAAGTTAGCTTCAACAACCCATACTCGATGTTTTTCATATCGAACATGTTCGGGGTTGATATGCCCTGGATGTAATATATCGTCATATTTTAATGAATCACTATGCAAGCGATAATCATTATAAGGGATCAATAATTCTTGCTTCCCTTTCAACGTCCAGTTATAGCGATTAGGAGCACCGTTGAACATATCAAAGTCATCAGTAGTACGTAATCCGTCTGATGCTGTGCCAGGTGTGTCATAAGCAACATTAGGTGCACGACGAACTCGTCTTTGCCCTGTGTTGTAAGTCCATGCTTGGCGAGGGGTTTGTATTTGGTTCATTGTTTCATGAACAAGTAATGCAGTACCTGCTAAACGTGCTGGCTCAGTTACCTTTTGCTTGAACTTAAACAAAATATTAGTTTCTTGTAATTCAGCAGAAGATGCACCTTTCATTCCGTACGGGAGCATTAACTGATCATCAAAACCTAAGTAAGTGTAATCACCAGAAGCCGTTGGAGCCGCTTGGCCGCCTTCACGTGTAAGAGCCTCACCACGATAACGTAAGATATGGTTCCAAATAGCTTCTAAACCATCTTTTGGTATTGGAAAAGGAATACCAACTGCCGCATTTTGAATGCCGTTACCCTCTTCTATAAGCTCTGTTCGTCCCGCATTATCAAGACTTGCTTGATAAACATGCTGCGGGTAAGAAGCAGAACGTCTTGATTGATACACATTCATTTTATAAGTATCTGGATAAGTCTCAAACAATTTAACCTGACCAGGAGTTAACATCGCTTTATATTCAGCAACATTAGCAGCAGTGATAGTGTATTTGATTTTATCCGTTGAAAATGGATCAACATGATGGTCACCGACGGTATATCCAGACGGAACTGATGTTATGCCGCCCGTCCATGAAGGGATTGAACCATCTTTGTTTGCACCACGAACAGCCCCCATAGGAGTAAGGTCTTTACTGAGTTTAGCTACATCAGTAGGTGATACTTTAGCTAAAGTTGCCGTTGACACTAATGCCACACTTACTGCAACTGAGGCTAAGGTTAATTTTTTTAGTGAATTTTTCATAATATTGCTCATTAACTTAGCCTTAGATTGAATATTTAATACTGAATGAAACGTAATCGCGGTCTTCCATCTTGTTGGTTGTACCAACGCCATCCCAAAACCCATTGTAGCTAAGATCTGCTGACCAACGGCTTTGGTAATCAAAACTGATACCTAAAGCAACAGACTTTCTGTCTTCAATAAACAAGAATAACGGATCAGGAGTAATACCTTTTACATCGTGCGAGAAAACAACACGTGGTGAAACATTAATACCTGCAATTACATTATTGAAATCAAGTTTAGCGATTGCACGGTATCCCCAAGCAAACTCATCTGGGAATGGGTTTGTTTCAACACCATCTTGCAATGCCATTTCTAAACCTTCTTTACCTGCAATACCGCCATTTCGAGCAGTACCAGGACCATTCAAACGTAATACGTCTTGGTCGGGCATATCTTGAATATTAATACCACCTACTTCAAGTAAAGTTGTTAACTGACTGGCACCAAATGTTGGTCCCCAAAGGTGAGTCATCGTCATTTGCGCTTGAAGGGTGTCTGATAAAATAAAACCGTTAGCACGCTCTCCGCCTTGAAATACTGGCATTTGAGAAACACCATCAAGTTCACTGCGACCTTGATCGTTTGCTAACTGCTGAGGCATAGCAGCAAATAATAATTCAACATCATCAATTTGTAGTGGTTCGTCTTGGCGGTAAGTGATTTCACCAGCAACTGAAGTTGTACCTAAAACGGTATTAAAGCTCATCGCATAAAGTTTAATGTCTTCAATATAATCAAGCTGAACGCGAGAAAATGCCGTTAAATCAGTATAGTTTTCTTGGGTTATAGGTCCACTAAGTAACATACCTATATCATGACCAACTGATTCATTACTAAAATCAGCTGTAATACCAGAAAATACCGGGCGTCTACTGTGATAGTTCATGTGATATAAACTAATTTCAGTGTCATTTAACTCAGGTAAGAACCAAGATAAACGCAAACCATATTGGCCGCCATCATCTGGTTCATTTTCAGCATCTGCTTGACGTAAGGTTAATTTGGTAGGAAAAGCACCTAAATATGCACTTCCCGCGCTTGTCATTGGAACACTGCCGTCTAAGATGCTATCTCTAAGAATGTTTAAACCATTTAGGAGGTAATCAAGATCCATGTCTGGATTACTAGCAAAGTTCAACTGAACATTGTTAAATTGTCCGCCGTCACCAGCAAAGTCATTAGTTGAAAAATAACTACCTGGAGCTGGTAGTACTGTTTTTTCCCAACTGTATTGATAAAAAGCTTCAATATTGAAATTTTCAGTCAGACCCAATGATGCCCAAACAGCACCAAAAGGGATAAACGCTTCTTTTAGCTCTGATCCAGGTGCACGAAGACGAGCAATATCGACAGGGTTCAGCTCACTAATGCCATGAGAAATTAACGTACTTTCTCCCCAGCTTATAACTTGTTGACCAACACGAACAGAAAGTGGCATTTCAGCTACTTCAAAATCGCCATAAACAAAAGCATCAAGCAACCTTACGTCATTACATAATTGGTCGCTTGCTTCATCATCACGACATGGATCATTGTTCACATTTGATAAAGGATTTGTCCATGCTCGATCACTGTCGCTCATTTCTAAGTCATAGAAATACATGCCACGTACAAACAGACCAATGTCACCATTACGAATATCTAATTCATGAGAGCCTTTAAGTATTTGGGAGAATGCTTCGCCAGAATCGTAATTAAGATTACCATTGTCGCCATTTGTAGAATAACCACCTTTACCATTCCACAAAGTTGCGGCATCAGGGCTAACATTAAGCGATGGGTGATATTGACTAAAATCAAAACCATTATTAGGGTTGTTTGATTTACCAACATTGTCTTGCCAATTGCGATCTTCTACACGCCAACTTTGACCATAACTAAATGTTGAATCGAAACTTATATCAAAATCACCTAAAGTGAAATTCTCGGCTTGTGCTTGGCTAGCTGTTGCTATGCTAAGCAGTGCTGCAGTAATACCAGCAGCTAAAGGTTTTTTGTAAAACCTATTGCGAGCGCTATATTTCATTTATTCTCTCCCCAGAACATATTGATTGTGTTTTATTTTAATTTTTTTATTTTTATCATCACTACTTATCCATTCGAAATAAGTTGTCTAAAACAATAATTGCATCATTTTCTTTATGGTGCAAGGAGTAAAAACAATTGATAAGAGGCTGTATTTTAATGGCTTGCAATGAATAAATACCGAACCTTAAAGCACTGTTTAAAACACCCGTTTCAAACAGCACTTTCTTCAATGGTATTTTTGCAAGTAACCAACTGTACTAACTGATACAGCTAAATAACCATACCAGCACTACACTCATCTGATGGTCTGACCACTGTTTAAAGCAAAAGCTCTAATCAGAAATTTTTGTTAAAGATAAAAATTTATTATTACGGGTTTCCATACAGAAATAACCATTAATTCCGCTAGACAGTAAATATTTCCGTATATGCATAGCAGGAAACTGCACGCGTATCCCTTTATTAGTAGTTACAACCAAAGCTTGAATTTTCCCCTGGTAGTACGGGTAAAATTCTTCAGATGTCATTTTTATTGAAAAGAAGTATTTCATCTAGTCACATTTAGTCAGCAAGTGCTGCATCAAGCTTTTCTTTTAAATCTTTGGATAACTTTTCAAGTTTTGCTAATTTTTCTAACTCAGCCCGCATCAAAGCCTGTCTAGGCATATCAAAAGATTTAAACTGTATAAGTGGGGTGATAAGCCTCGACGCCACTTGTGGATTAATCTCATTTAACAACGCAATTTGTTCAGCTAAAAATTGATAGCCTCTGCCTGAGATACAATGAAAGTAGCGTGGATTATTGACACTAAAATTACCAATAAGTGAACGAGCTCGATTTGGGTTCTTTAAACTAAAGAGTGGATGAAGTAATAACGTCTTTAGCTGACTATAAATATTCTCAGAGGCTCGTTGTGCAGCAATGCTAAACCATTTATCCATAACAAGTGTCGTGCAACTCCACTTACTTTCAAAATCCTTTAACTGTTCATCAAAAGTATCTAAATCACTTTTTGCTGATGATGTTAAAGCAGCTAGCGTATCTGTCATGTTATCTGACTCCTGATAATGCATAACGACTTTATCCTGATAAGCAGGTAATAAAGATAAATACGATAAACATACATTTTTAAATGCTCTCGCACCAACAGCATCACCATTGTATTGATACTTCTCGGACTGGTTACTTGTGTATGCCTTTTCAAAGTCACGTGCTAATCCTTCAGCTAAAAATAATTTTACTTTAGCAATAGCATTAACCACTTTAATAGGATCTGTATTAGTTAAAACAGCGATCACTTCATCGAAACTAGGTAGTGATAATTGTTCGGCTTTAAAAGCATTAACTGAGTTATTACTAAAAACGGCTTGATACGCAGTCAATAAACTCTGAGGTAAAAGAAAATTTTCATCGATGACAAGCTTATTAATATAATTCAACATTAATTGTTGCCCGGCATCCCATCGACAAAACTCATCATTCGCAGATGCCATAATCATTGTTAAATCGCTATCATTTTGTGAAAAATCTAATTTTACTGGCGCAGAGAATCCTGTAAGGATTGCTAAAGTGGGCTTATTTGTAAACTCTGTAAATGTCCAAGTTTTCTGTTTGTCTTTCAATTCAAGTAGCTGGCTTGTCACTTTACCGTCTGCTGAAATGAGTTCTATTGCGATAGGAATATGAAGAAATAACGGCATACTGCCATCGGATTGCTCTGAATTTAATTGTTCAATCGATAATTGATACTGATCATTTTCGAATTTTTCTCGTACAGAAAGCGTTGGAGTACCAGATTGGCTATACCAGTTTTGGAATAATTTAAGGCAGACACCAGAGGCATCAGACATTGCATTAATAAAATCATCACAAGTCACTGCCATGCCGTCAAATCGCTGGAAGTACAAATCAATGCCTTTTCTAAAGTTATCTTTACCCAATAAAGTATGAATCATTCGTATGACTTCAGCGCCCTTCTCGTACACGGTTAAAGTATAGAAATTATTCATTTCAACTACTTTTTCGGGGCGTATCGGATGCGCCATAGGGCCAGCGTCTTCAGCAAATTGCTGAGCACGTAATAATCTCACATTTTTAATGCGATTCACTGTTGCACTATGCATATCGGCACTAAATTGTTGATCTCGAAATACTGTCAAACCTTCTTTTAAGCTTAACTGAAACCAATCACGACAAGTGACACGATTACCTGTCCAGTTATGAAAGTATTCATGACCTATAACCGCTTCAATATTGAAAAAGTCTGTGTCGGTTGCGCTTTCATTGTCGGCGAGCACAAATTTTGAATTAAAAACATTAAGACCTTTATTTTCCATTGCCCCCATATTAAAAAAGTCTACGGCGACAATCATATAAATATCAAGATCGTAAGCAAGTCCGAAAGTTTGCTCATCCCAGGTCATAGATTTTTTTAACGAGTCCATTGCATGATGCGCTTTGTTTAAATTGCCTTTATCGACAAATATTTCTAGTGTTACCTCTCGACGATCCACAGTAAGGAACGGCTCTGTTAATAAATCAAAATCTCCGGCAACTAAAGCAAATAAATAACAAGGTTTTGGGTGAGGATCTTTCCAGCAAGTAAAATGTTTGCCTTGAGGTAAATCACCTTCTGAAGTTTTGTTACCATTTGACAATAAATATGGATACTCGGCTTTGTTTGCAATTACTTTAGTTGAGAAAATAGCCATAACATCAGGGCGATCGAGATAATAAGAAATACGTCTAAAACCTTCAGCTTCACATTGCGTACAAAATGCCCCCCCTGACTTAAATAAACCTTCAAGAGAGGTGTTGTTTTGAGGGTCTATTTCAGTAACTACTGTGACAGTGAATTCGTCTTCATTCACAGCGATACTTAGCTGTGTATCCGTAACGTTATAGCAATCAACAGGTAAAGTGTGCTGATTAATTTGCAGCGAAATAAGTTTCATCTGTTCGCCGTCAAGTACCAATTGTTTAGCATTTTTATTGGTACGTTTCACTGCCATGGAATTAGTGACTATTGTTGTATTATCGGCAAGATCAAAAGTCAAATCGACAGTTGAAATGGTGAAGTCAGAAACTTGATAATCCGATAAATAACGAGTGGTAAAATCTGTCATGAAATATTCCTTATTTGAGAAACAATAAAGCCTGCGAAAACAGGCTTTATATTAAATCGATATCAACAGTAGATAAAAGATAAATTATCTTCCTCTGCCAATTTATTTGAAGTTAGTTAGCGCTGCTTGTTACTAACTTTTTAATTTTGAATCCAGTATAGCCATAAATAATAGCAATAAACGGGTTAATTAAATTAAAGAAACAGTAAAAAATATAATCGTATGACGTTAAAGCTAATGCGCCAATCATAAATGCACCACATGTATTCCACGGAATTAATGGTGAAGTGATAGTACCTGAATCTTCTAGAGTACGGCTTAACAATGTCGGATGAAAACCCCGACGCTTAAATTCAGCTTTAAACATTCTACCTGGCATAACTATCGCCATATATTGATCTGCAGTGATTACATTCGTACCAATACATGTTGCGACGGTACTAGTAATTAAACTGCCAGTAGATTTTGCCGCCGATAAAATTGCTTTTACAAATTTTTCTAACATACCTAAGTGTTCTAATACGGCTCCAAAACTCAAAGCACACATAACTAACCAAATGGTATTTAGCATACTTGACATACCACCACGGCTGAGTAATTCATCAATTTGTTTATTGCCAGTATTAACCACAACACCATCAAAAAACGCCGTCCAAACCACCATAATATATGCTTGGGCACCGCTTATACCTTCCGATGCCATATTTAAGATTAACTCTTGTTGAAAAATCAATGCCCATACAGCGCCAATTAAAGCACCAATGGCAACCGCAGGAAACGCAGGTACTTTTTTATAGGCTAAATAAAGTAATATAAATAATGGGATAAGATTCAATACAGAGATATTATAAGTTGCATCAAGGGTTGTTAACAGCGTATCGATACTCTCAGTATTTCCTGTGATGCCTGCAGAGTGATCAAAACCAATAATGAGAAACAAAACGAGTGCGATAGTAATCGAAGGAATTGTCGTCCACAACATGTAACGAATATGATCAAATAACTCACTACCAGCTACTGCAGGAGCCAGATTAGTTGTTTCAGATAAAGGAGATAATTTGTCACCAAAATATGCCCCCGAAATAACAGCACCTGCGGTAACTGCACTCGACATATCAAAACCACTAGCGATACCAATAAATGCAACACCAACGGTTGCTGCTGTAGTCCAAGAACTTCCGATACTCATAGCCACAATGCCACAAACTAAACAAGCAGCAGCATAAAACCAGCTCGGATCTATAATTTTCAAGCCATAATAAACCATCGTTGGCACAGTACCTGATAGTAACCAAGTACCGATTAATGAACCAACCGCTAATAAGATTAAAATAGCACCAAGAGAAATTGAGATACCACCAACAATCGACTTCTCTATGGATTGCCAGGTGTGACCGTTTTTAATGCCGATAACAATCGCTATTCCCATTGCGAGTAACAAAGCAATTTGATTAGGTCCATAAGATGAATTATCAGCGAAATAACCCACGGCTGCGGTTAACATCACGACTAATGCAATAATCGGAATTAAAGCATCAATCATGCTAGGCGGTTTGGGAGTGTTCATTACTATTTTATCTTTATTTACTTCTGGATCTGTCATGTGGGATGCCGACCTTAGGTTTTTATTATTATGATTGGATTTTATAGGTAAAAGTTTTATTAGCTTTTATTGTTATATTTTTTCTTTTCATTACATAAAAGCCGCAATAAAGCGGCTTTTAATATTCACTTAGTTTAATTATTTTTTAGCAACTTTACCAATAGAAATTAAATCAAACGTTATTTTAGCTGTTTCATCTAAGAACGGGTCTAAATCGTCCAATTCATCAGGTAAATCCTCTAAGGATGTTACTTTTTCTTTACCCATCACGGCTAATCGCTCATTTACTCGAATAAGCTGTTTAGCTTTACGCTCTTCACGCTTTTCTTTACGGGTAGTCAATTTAAGCGAAATCGTTTTATCGTCTTTTTCTTGCTGATAAATTGCAATATCATCAAGAAGGTAATTAAACTCTCGATTGTTCTTAGCACGCTCTGCGTGTAAAGAAGCCAAGTATGATAAATCTGCCGATAAATCATCTAATCGTTGATATCTTGCTTTAGGTATTTGATCCCAAGGTAAAGCATTTTTCTCTCGGCTTTCACCCCAATCTTCAGGGTCAACAGCTGAAGGGAATGCAATATCAGGCAAAACACCGCGATGCTGGGTACTACCGCCATTAATACGGTAAAACTTCGCAATGGTAAATTGAATACTTCCTAATGGGTTTTCATACAAATCATAAACTCGACCTAAGCCTCTGTGTTGCTGTACGGTACCTTTACCGAAAGTATGCTCACCAACTATAACACCACGACCATAATCTTGAATCGCTGCTGCAAAAATCTCAGACGCGGAAGCACTATAGCGATCAACCATAACGGTTAGTGAACCATCGTAAGCACTTATACCGTCATCATCACTGTTAACATGTACACGATTAGCACCGTCACGTATTTGTACAACGGGTCCTTTATCGATAAATAACCCAGTTAATAATGTAGCTTCAGGAAGTGAACCACCACCATTACCTCGTAAATCAATAATAATACCTGATACGCCCTCAGCTTTTAATTTAGCTAATTCTTTTTTAACATCACGAGACAAATGATTATAAAAACTAGGGATAGTAATAACACCTAACTTTTTAGACGTTTCATCACCTTTAGTTTCCATGTAGACTTCTGATTTTGCAGCTCGGTCTTCAAGGATTATTTTATCTCTAACGATAGTGATCTCTTTTATCACTGCGTCATCTTCAGCTTCGGCAGGTAAGACTTGCAAACGAACTTTAGTACCTTTAGGTCCTTTAATAAGCTCAACTACATCACCTAAGCGCCAACCAATTACATCTTCAAACTTTTCGCCATCTTGTGCAACACCAACAATACGGTCTTTAGGTTTAATATCATTAGATTTGTCTGCAGGGCCTCCAGCTACAACACTTTGAATAACAGTGTAGTCTTCTTCAGCTCGAAGAACGGCGCCGATACCTTCAAGTGACAAGTTCATGTCCATTTGAAATTTTTCAGCATTTCTAGGTGATAAATAGGAAGTATGAGGTTCAACGACACGAGCAAAACTGTTCATAACAACTTGAAAAACGTCTTCACTTTCGCTTTGTTTTAATCTCTTAATCGCATAACGATAGCGCTTACCTAAAACTTCTTGAATTTTAGGCCATTTTTTCCCAGCTAATGTTAGGTTTAGTGCGTCATACTTTACTTTTAATCGCCATAATTCATTGAGTTCGGCGATATCTTTTGGCCATGCAGCATCTTCACGGTCAAAGTTGTAAACTTCATCTTTGGTAAAATCAAAAGGTTTATCTAATAAACTTAACGCATAGTCATAACGCTCTAGACGTCTTTGCAGGTTTAAATTAAATATTTCATAAGGAATATCTAATTTACCACGTGCAATAATACGGTCAAATTCGAAGCGATATTTTTGGACATCATCAATATCTGTCGCTAAAAAAACATTACGTGCATAATCTAACTGTTTTATATAACGATCAAATACTTTTTCAGAGAGGACGTCGTCCATTTTTATTTTGGTATAGTGGGCTCGAGTGAACTGAGCAGTAACCCGCTTACTCGAGGTAGCATGCTGGCTTTCTGGCGCCAATATGGGAAGTTCATCAACTTTATCTGTTGTTTCTACTGCGAATAAGCTAATAGAAGATAATGATAAAGAAACGGCAATTGCGATACGACAAATTTTTAGCATGCCCAAATACTCCAATTTATTCAGTAAATATATTTTTAATTTGTGTCTTAACGACCATTCCTGAATTTAATTGTACACTCACATCTTTACCAGCAACTTCAGTGATAACAGCATCCATAGGTGAATTTCCTAATTTAACTTTTACACTTTTTCCAACAACAACCGCATTCGTTTCAACAGGTACAAGTTTTACTTCTACTTTTGTTTCTGAACGTTTTGCAGATTGTACCGTTTTAAACTTAGCATGTTTGCTTTGTTTTTTAGCTTGGCTGTGAGCAGACGATTTAACTTCAGAAGAGTTGTCTGACTTATTAAGCTTAGCTCCCTTATAAGGTTTTTTGGCTGATTTGTCGTGTTTATTTTTGTTACCAAATTTTTCTTGGCTTTCTTTTAGAGTCTTACTTGCGTAATCAGCTTGGTCTTGGTCGATTTCTGCAACCTCATTTCCGTCGATATCTACACGGAAATTACCTAACTTAACAGCCTTTAAATAGCGCCAACTACTTGTGTAATGTCTTAAAGCTTGACGTAAACGTGTTTTACTAACCGTTTCGTCATCGATTAATTTTTCAGCTAAGTCTTGAAAAATACCAATTTTAAGTGCTTTTGCTGCTCCGTCTGTCGAAAAACAAGCAGGAAATTTATCCGCTAAATGAGCAATAATTTCTTTCGTACTTAAACGTTTAACTTCTGTTTCAACGGTTGCAGCTTCTTCTGTTGCCGTTTCAACTTCAGTTGTCACTTCAGTATTAGCACTCACTTCGTTAGCACCAATTTCATTTTTACTAATTTCGCTTTCTATTTTAGTTTCCATAAATACAACTTTTAAAAATTCTTTAATCTTAAGGGTTTAAATCTTGAAGGTATTGATCTCGGTTATCCAACAAATGTCGGCACCAATCATAAATATCTTCACTTTCAATTTCAGGTAATGATTCTTGGCTAATCCAAGTATCCCAAACCAATGATAATAATTGCGCTAAAATATCAGGTTCTATATCTTCCTCAGCTAAATCGTAAATTAAATGATAAATTTCATTTATACGTTCAGCAACGAGTTCTTCATAACCATCCCAGTCACCAACTATACTTTCGGTAACCAAGTAATCATGAATAACAATGATCTCTTTCATTAGTTTACCACGCCATGCTTAATGATGATATTTTGAAACAAATTAATTATTGCTTCAAGTCCTTCTTGATCTTCTTCATCAAAGCGATCGAAGGCGGTACTATCAATATCCAAAATCGCAATGACCTTATCGTTAACTCGAATAGGGATAACTATTTCAGCATTACTGGTTGCATCACAAGCGATATGTCCATCAAACGCATGTACATCAGCAATACGTTGCGTTTGATTTTCGCTAACCGCAGTTCCACATACACCGCTGCCTACAGGAATTCGAATACAAGCTACTTTACCCTGAAATGGGCCTAATACTAGCTCATTATTAACTAGGCGATAAAATCCAACCCAATTAACTTCTGATAAAGACTCAAAAAGTAAGGCGCTGATATTTGCCATATTAGCAATAGTATCGGGTTCATCGCCAGTTAACGCCTCAACTTGCTGATAAAGTTCCTGATATAATTCAATTTTATTCATGTTTGCTTCTGTTAACGTTGACGCAGAGTTTGTTCATCATGCGAAAAGCGCATAACATAACCTGATAGGCTATGAATTTAAAGCCCTTATTACTATTTTAAGGCGTTTAACTTATATTTAATGCTTAATCGCAAAAGTTACACTGACTTTCGCCGTGATATTTTTTTTATTAGTTTGTGAATTAAAACTTTCTCGACTCTCGCTTACCATCGTATATGCAAGGGGGGCATGATAAGACGATTCCTTCAATCGTGTTATAGAGCCAAGTTCAACTCCAATTTGTCGTGCTATTGCTTGTGCTTTTTGTTCTGCGTTTTTTACTGCCTTTATTAAAACCTGCTGATACAGCGCTTCTTTATCGTTAATAGCGCTTTGTAATGGTGTAATATGGTTCACGCCTACTTTAACAGCATCATCAAGTAATCGATCATATAATTCAAAATCACTAAATGTAACGGTAATGGTACGACTCACTTCAAAATATATGTTTTTCTGAGTAATTAATTTAGCATTAGATGAATTCTGGCTATTCATCACTACTTTTGCGTTTTTAGTAGTATTCGTTATTCCTGCTTTTTTATGATCATTTACTCTTTGATGTATTTCAAAATTAGGTACATATGTTGGTTCTTCATAGCGAGGCGAAAGTTGCAAACGGGAAGATTCAATAGCATTTTTACTAATACCGATAGTTAAATAACGTTCTATAAGTAATCGACTTTTTTGATCAACAACAGCTTTCGTTTTACTTGCTATACGGCCACGTTCAGAAATTAGCACATTAAAAACAAAGTTATCAGCTTTTGCCTTAATTGAAGATTTTCCAATCACTTCAATGCCGTTTGATATTGATTGCTGAGCAGAAATAAATGACGAAAAAAATGTAACTATAAGTATAAGTAAAAATTTCATATTTATTGCTAATCAAGAGAGTAAATAGGTACTACTAATAAAATAACTTACTGCTCAGTAAAATCAATAAATTGTTGCTTTTGTTTTTCATCAGCTAAAGCCCACCACTGCTTTAATTTCTCTAGGGCATTAACAGAAGTTGTATTCTCCTTAACGTCAATTGCGTGCTTAGTGTTAACTGAATTGCTGAGGTTAAACTTTTCCATTTTCTGAAAAACAACTTCTGCTTCAAATTCGGTTAAATTTTTACTGAGCAAATCGATTTCAACACCCTTCCCTGTTATTTTATCGGTAAACTCTATCTTCATGATAGGTGCTTTTGCATATTGTCTCGCTTGCTGCTCATCCACTATATTCGGAGAAATGAATGAGTAATTATTAACTTTCATGTTAGCTATTGTGAAAAACACAATTTGAGGCTCTGATTTTATCGTGGCATGATCATCATAGTCGTCATCTTCGAACAATTCACTGTAGCGTAATACTATAATATTTCTCCCTAGTTTTAAGTCGACCAAGGTTTCGCTAGAAAAAAAATTACTCGATGTCGCTTTACCATTAACTTTTATAAGCTGATAAATATCTGGTACCGCTAATTGGACAGCAAAAACATTGCTAGTAAAAAACAGACTAATAAGCAAAGTAGATAATATAGACAAACGCT
>Ga0209395_1000460_pt1 | contig 59885 bp, 43 predicted proteins | sample GOMGulsemesocosm_3_FD_184635 | JGI IMG/M metagenome (GOLD analysis project Ga0209395, IMG submission 184635) | Methane-oxidizing microbial communities from mesocosms in the Gulf of Mexico - GOM9D Gulf of Mexico (SPAdes) (version 2) | ecosystem: Environmental > Aquatic > Marine > Cold seeps...
ACAAAGTGGTATTCAATGTTATAAACTGTATGACTGCCATAGCGATAATCCATTTGGTGAGTATATCATTTGAGATAAATCTGTTCGCCTAAAAGGCGAAGGTTTTAACCTTATGCTGGAAAATAAAGCTGACCATAAATTAGTTTATTTTGATGGTATGTCAATCGCAGACAATGAGATCATTAAACCCAGTAAAAAAGCCAATGAAACACTCGTTATCAAAGAGTGGGATAATGTTTTAAGAATATTAGCATCACTCGCATTAAAAAAGACCACTCAAAGCCAGATTGTCCGTAAGTTATCTTCATACACTAAAACCAACCCAACATTAAATGCACTCATCGCATTTGATGAAATTATTATGACCGATTATCTACTTACTTATATTGATGTGCCTGAAGTGCGTAGTGTTGTTCAAGGCGCTTTAAATCGCGGAGAATCCTATCACCAGCTTAGCTCGACCATTGCTAAAGTCAGTGGAGGTCGGATGTTGAATGGTAAAAATGAAATCGAGTTAGATATCAATGCGGAAGCCATTCGACTCTGTGCGAATGCGGTTATTTTTTATAACGCCAGCTTGTTATCGATGCTTTATCAGCATTACTTGGATTTTGACCCGCAAAAAGCTAAAGAAATTCTCCGCTTTTCACCTGTTGCATGGCAGCATATTAGCTTTATTGGAAAATATGAATTTTACGACAACAAAGAATTGATTGATATTCAAGAGGTTATGAAGAATCTGCTTGCTGAATTTGAAAACGATAATTACTCTGTAGACCCTTAGCATCAAGGCTTGCAGGGTGGCCAGGAAACTTATCGGTCTTTTAATTAATTAACCCCTATATGGGTCTTGCTCTTAAGCCCTCTCCCCAGCCGGGGAAAGGGCTTAAGAGCTGAAACTTACGTTTCAATTATGCTATGTAGCTAATGACTAAAATGTTAGAATATTTATGATCACTGGTTTTAAGCTGCACTCTTTATAGAGCAATAGCAGGCTAAAGTCTGCGCCCTAATAATGGATAAGTTTTATAAACCTTATTATCTATAACTAAGCGCAACACGGCCTAATCATTCGTAATTTTATATACGGCCTCAACTACATCGTTGATGGTTCGAGCATTTTTAAAATCTTCTGGCTTTACTGCTTTACCCGTTATTTCTTTCAGCTTAACAATCATATCTACGGCATCGATACTGTCAAAATCTAAATCTTCATTCAATCGAGCATCTAAAGTTACTAAGTCTTCTTCAATCTCAAACATTTCCAGCATAATATCTTTAATAAGCTGCAAAATATCGTCACTCTGTGTCATGCTTTCCTCATTTTTTCAGATTCAATAAATTGTGCCAGTGTGGCTACCGATGCAAAAATTTTAACCACATCATCTTTATCGGCATCAATCCGAACATCATATTTTTTTCTGATGGCTAACCCTAGCTCTAATGCATCAATTGAATCCAGTCCTAAACCTTCATTAAATAAAGCGTCTTCGCTGTCTATTTCTTCTATACTTAAATCTTCCAAATCCAAACAATTAATGATTAATTGTTTCAATTCATTCTCCAAACTACTCATTACACTCTCGTTGCTTTTCAAAATAATTCAATAAATAGCGATTAAACCGCCGTACAGCAATAGTTTTTGGTTCTATCAATAAAAAATCATCCAGAACAATATCATTATCTACCTGCATAACCAAATGAAATCGTCTTTCAGGGATTTGATACCATTTCTCTGCTTTTGTTAAAGTACTGGGGTAACAGCTTAAAGTAACGGGTGTTACCACGGCATTTGCCTGCAAGGCTATACGTGCGGCACTGCGTTGAAACTTATATTCCGCACCGTGTACCGACCGCGTACCTTCTGGAAAAATAATCATCGTTCCCCCAGCCTTTATACAAGCAACACTTTCAGCAATCATTTTTTCGGGATTCCCGTTACTGATATACCCTGCATTGACGACTGGGCCTTTAGTAAATGGATTATGCCATAATTTTTCTTTTACAATACAATTGGCAGAGGGGATTCGACTGATTAAAAAGACAATATCAATCAATGTGGGGTGATTAGCAATAATAAGCTGCCCTGGTCGGTTCAGTCTATCTAGTCCACTAATGTCATAAGTCATAATGCCAATTCGGTGCATTAAGCCAATAAAAATATAAAAACTATAATGCACCCACCATTGTGACCAGCCTTGTTTCTGTTGCAAATTGCTAGATAATATCCCTAACAATGGAAACACCAAAACTCTTAACAACACGCCTCCCACACCAAACACAGTAAAACTTATGCCCGTTGCAAATAAACGCCAATAATAATTGAATGTCTTTTTAAGCATTCTGTTTTATCCAGATCCAACTATGCCTTGGGGTCTGTATTATTAATTTTTCTTGCTGTTTGGCCAAAAAATCAATCAGTAAAGGGGCTTGTAAGGGTTGTTCGCCATCATCCCCAGTTTGTTGCTGACAACAAAACCGTATAGGCACACCCGATCCTGTTCTGGAAATTGTTAATGCAATCGCACAGCTGTCTTTTGCAGTGAGTTTGTAGGGGGCTGCCGGGTAAAAATCAACTAAAGGTTCATCGTACAAAACCATTAGCACCTGACTTTCTCCCTCTTCAAGTAATCCCAAGGCTTCAATAAAAGCCGCTGCAATCCCCTCTTCTCCTGGTGCCACCACTGTACTTTGTTGCTTATTTTTAAACGCCATAGAAAACAAACCAGCTATTGCATTATGCACTGACAGACTAAAGGCTGTCGGCGATATTTCTTCCCCTGCTTCAATCATTTCCATCATTTTAAATGATTTGGCTAGCTCTCCATGAGTGGAACTAAATACTGTGGGAATACTGCTCTTATCATCAATACATGGAATAGCGGCACAAAACACCATTCTTGCCAAAGGCGTTAATCTCCTTTTTAGCATTTTTGGGATACTGGCCAGCAATTCGGTTTGTGTTGGCCCGCAATCATCTACATCTAAAGGGGGCCAAACACTCCAATGCTTAAGTATAAAATCCTGTTCCATTTATTATTGTTTTAAGGCGCTAATTACAATCCGGTTAATGCAGTTTTCAATAGATTTGAAGTTAATTCACCACTATTTTTCTTTACATAATCAATAATAATTGGGGTAAATTGACTCACCATTCCTTTAGACATATCCAGTTGCTGAAAGGTATTAACCACTGAAGCTGCATTCATTAATGTACTATTGCCAGTCGCATTGGCTAGTGTACCCAATAAGTTCCCTGTCGCAGATGCAGGCTGAGGTTTTGGGGCAGCCGCTAATATTCCATCCATCCCGGGAACTGACTGACTCACCTGGCTAAAAGCTGATTCTGTCATTTTATTCTTGGCCATTTGAAATAAAGCGCCCGTTCCTCCTTGAGCTTGAGTTTGAGAAACGCCCAACTGTTTAACCAATGTATCAATTAAACCTGTTTGACTCGCATTATTAATTGCCTGACCCGTTTGCACCGTATTATTAATGCTCGTTGTTGTGTTTTTTACCGTATCAGCCGCGTCATCTCCCTGATTTAGGAAGTCTAGCCACCCAGCAGAAGCCGAACCCGAAGCTAACGCAAGAGTTGTACATAACAAAGTGATTTTGATATTTTTCATTGGTGTATCCTTATCTATAATAATTTAATGTTTAATCTCATTTAAAAGCCTAGGCACAGCATCTAAAAGCGTCTGAGTATAAGTATGGCTAGGAGAAGTTAATACTTGCTTTACCGCCCCCTGCTCTATTATTTTCCCTTGATACATAACCGCCACTTCATCTGCAATTTCAGCAACAACAGCTAAATCATGAGTAATAAACAGGTAACTAATTCCTTTAGTTTTCTGTAGGTTTTTAAGCAATTTAATAATCTGTGCTTGTACGGATACGTCTAACGCACTCGTTGGCTCATCACAAATAATTAACTTAGGTTCAACCGCTAAGGCTCGTGCTATACAGATTCTTTGTCTCTGGCCGCCTGAAAATTCATGCGGATAGCGCATAGCTGAAGACTGCGGTAGTTCAACTTGATCTAATAATGTAGCAACTCTTTGCTGTCTATCCGCTGAACCAATCTCAGGATGTAAAGATTTAATGCCTTCTTCAATAATTTCACCCACTAGCATTCTAGGATTCATTGATGAAAAGGGGTCTTGAAAGATAATTTGAATTTCTGAACGTTTATTACGTAAATTCTCAGCATTTAATGTGCTGAGTTCAACACCATCAAAAATGACTGTTCCTTCTGCACAAGGAATTAAATTAATTAAGCCCTTCCCTAATGTAGTTTTACCGCAACCTGACTCACCGACTAATGCCAGGGTTTTTCCTTGCTGCAATTGAAAACTAACCCCATCAACCGCACGTACATGATCAACGATACGCTTAAAAAAGCCCTTGCGGATAGGGTAATAAACTTTAAAGTCATCAACTTGCAATATTTTATCAGCTGTCTCAGTTACTTTATTGATACAGCTATCCATAGAAGGCAAAGCGGCCAATAGCTTTAGGCTATATGGGTGTTGTGCTTGCTTAAAAAACTCAGCCGTCGTATTGGTTTCAACAATTTTCCCTTGCTGCATCACTGCAATTCGATCAGCCATATTAGAAACCAAGGCAAGGTCATGACTAATCAGCCAAAGCGCCATCCCTGTTTTTTGCTGAATATTTTTTAATAACTGTAATATTTGTGCCTGAATAGTGACATCTAATGCCGTTGTTGGTTCATCAGCTATCAATAAATCAGGTTTTCCCGCCAAGGCAATGGCAATCATCACCCGCTGGCGTTGCCCGCCTGATAGTTGATGCGGGTATTCATTAATTCTGCGTTCTGGCTCAGGTATTTCAACCTGCTGTAATAATTCGAAAACGGCGTCTCTGGTCTCTGTTTTAGAAAGGTTGAAATGAATCTGCATCACCTCAGCAATTTGTTCACCAATGGTCACCACAGGGTTTAGAGATGACATCGGATCTTGGAAAATCAGACCTATTCGTTTACCTCGAATTTTACAAAAATCATTTTCAGCGATACTTAATAAACTATTATTATCCAACTTTATTTGGGTTGCCGATACGATTGCATTGCTGGGTAATAATCTTAGTACAGAAAGCGCTGTGATTGATTTACCAGAGCCTGATTCACCAACAAGCGCAAAAGTTTCGCCTTTATAAATATCAAAACTAATATCATTAACAACTTTTTCTTCCTTAAAAGCGACGGTTAAGCCACTGACTTCTAATAATTTATTACTCATATGAATATTTAAATGAATTTTAAGGTCTACTTATTTAATTTTGTCAAAGGATCTTCCCCAGGACCAAGAATACGGTAAATGGTTACCTCTTTTTTACCAACTCGATAGTAAATAGAATGATACTCATGAACATGACGCCTGATGTTCTTTTTTATATGACTTTGATTACTGCCAATTAATGGAAATTCAGCAATCATATCAAATGATTTAAACAAGCCATCTCGATAAAGTCTTGCCTGTTTAATGCCAAATGTCTGAATAGTGTATCTTGCTATATTCTCTATATCTTTTTCTGCTTTTTTAAGCAAATGATAGCTTGGCATTATTTGCTTTCAGCTTCGACTGCATCCCAAATTTCTTGAGCTGAGCGTTGACTGAGCCCGCTTGATTCAGCTTCACCTAACAAACCAATCAGCTGCATTTCAGCTTGTTTTCTCTCTTGGTCACAGCGTACTAAATCTCGAAAATATTCACTATCATTGCCATATTTTCCAGAATTCACCTGAGATTTAACCCAGTTTTCCATTTGGCTGGTAATGGTTATGGTTTTTCGTTGCATTGTCATAAAGCCCCCTCTACAAGTCGCTTGAAAGTCATTAGGTTTTGGTATGATATTATCATACCCTTTATCCTTCCGCTGTTTAGTTACTCACCCTGCTCCGCTCGTCTTGGATCAAAGGCATTCCTTACCGTATCTGCAAATAAATTAGCAGCTAATACCAAACCAAACATAAACACAAAAGAGGCTAATAATGACCACCAGACCACGGGGTCACGCGCCATTTCTAAACGTGCGCCATTAATCATATTTCCCCAGCTGTAGGTGGTTGGGTCGACTCCTATATTGATATATGACAATACCGCTTCAGCTAGAACCAGTGAACTAAAATCCAGAACTACTGAGATTAAGACGATATGCATCACATTTGGCAAGATATGTCTTATTAAAATCGTACTTTGTTTAACGCCTAGCGCCTGAGCTGCTTGTACATACTCCATTTCTCTTAACTTTAGGGTTTCAGCACGTAACATTCGACACAATCCTGTCCAGCTGGTTACCCCTAAAATTAAACATAAAAATAATAAACGCATATCAGAGCGTACAATCAAACTATTAAAATCTTCAGCATGGTTCGACATATACACTTGAACCATCAAAATAGATGCTGCGATTAATAATACACTGGGAATTGAATTAAGCGTGGTGTAAACATATTGAATAACATCATCTACCCAGCCTCTAAAAAAGCCCGCCATAATGCCAAAAACAATGGCTAGCGGCAGCATGACTAAAGTGGTTAATGAACCAATGACTAAGCCCGTTCGGATACTTTTAATGGCTTGGTAAAAAACATCTTCGCCTACTTTATCTGTCCCTAGGACATGATAATAGCCAGATAAATAAATTAACATATACGCGGTTGAGATCAATAAAAATACCACGCCCCAAACAGCTTTGGCTGTAGACCCATTTAATAGATATTTATGTCGATCATGTAAGTAACTCCATAATAAGACGATAAATAGAATAAACAGTCCAGCCCCTTTTGCAAACCCCGTCGCGGCCTTGGAAAGTATATCTGATATCCCTTCAGTTTCTGGATTTTGTAGATGGGAGCCACCAAATTTTAAACGTGGGTAACTCCAGCTCGTACTGCCATCCGCTACAGTAAGCATTTCCTTGCTGTATAAATAAGCAGAAAAAGGAGCCGAATAGGTTTTTTCATTCTGCGTGCGTAAAGGTTTTGCCCAATAATCTAAAAGACTAATTATTTCACGTGTACGCCCTTCTGTTTCTTTAAAATGAACTGAATCTAATAAGCCAATAATAATAAAGAAGACTAAAAATAGTAACGAGATCATGCCTGTTTTACTGGCTGCTATTTTCTTTAACGGGCGTTGAAAATGGGGTTTCCGACAGATAAAAAAGCCCGCTACTAAACTTGCTAGTACTAAAAGATAGATGAGTGCGTCTGTCCATAGAATAATCATTTTTAGAGTATACTCAATTTTAATAGTAATTTTTTATCTTTAATAGCGATGGACTGCAACATAGATTTAGCTAATTTATGTTTTAAGTCATCATCTTTAAGCCTGTAAATTGGTTTTTTTTCCAAAAGTTTACCGCCTACAGCCTGAACTAGAGTCCGTATCTGTTGATTATTTTTTTCTGAAACTTTATCAATTTCTAACTTAAGCAATTTTGTATTTTTAAAGAAAAACTCACCCATCTCTGGTTCAAAACTTAACGACCCTACTATTTTCGCTCGCCCCGTACCTTTTATCCCAATTTTAGAATCAATGGCAATATGAGTAAAAATACCAATTTCATTACTTCCATCAAGTAATTCTATTTTTGGGTCAGATAGTATTATCTTAAAAAACAGCTTCTTCTTTTTAATTGGCATTATAGAGGCAACTCTTTTTTGTAGTTGAGCCTCTGATAATTCAACAGTATAGGATAAAGCCATAGTTATTTGTGATGAGAAAAAAAGTATTAAAAAAATAAAATAACGAAACACTAAGGACTCCTTTCTGAATATTACAATCATGTTAGCCTGACCCGTGGATCAACAAAGGAATAGGAAATATCAGTCAAGATCAATCCGATGATATACAACACGGAACCTAAAAAAACCATAGATCTAACAATAGCAAAATCCTGACGATTAATGGCATCAATGGTGTAACTTCCTAAGCCAGGAATACTAAAAAAGGATTCCATAATCAAACTCCCCATAAATAGTAATGGGAGTACCACAACCACCCCCGTTAATATGGGAATCATGGCATTTTTAAGCACATGTTTAAATAATACCTGCGTTTCAGTTAAGCCTTTCGCTCTAGCGGTTCTGACATAATCTTTTTCTACTTCTTCCAGAAATAAAGTTCTATACCAGCGGGCGCCTGAACCTATACCTGAAACCACACTGATTAATACCGGTAGAATTAAAAACTTAATCGCTGAAAACCCTGAGTCATAACCCGAAATAGGCACTAGTTTAAGTAGTTTACCAATAAAAAACTGCCCACCAATAATATAAAATAAAGATGAAATGGACATTAAAACCACACATAAAACAATACTGCTAAACTCCAGATAAGTATTCCTAAATAAAACCATCATCAAGGCAACTGAAATATTCACTAGCAAACCTACCGTTAATGAGGGCAAGGCGATACTTAAACTAGGCCACATACGCTGTTTTATATCCGCCCCAATATTCCTACCGCTTTCTGATAGTCCAAAATCAAATAAAAACAGGCTCATTGATTTTTGATAAAAAATAGTCTCGGTTATTTTGTCAGTAGCCTCTGCCTGTTGATTCCATAATAAAGGTAAATCATAACCATGTTGATGCTTCCAGTTTTGTACCGCCTGTTCTGTTACATGCTTTTGTCCTAATTGCATCCTAGCCATATCATCAGGGTTATTGACCACAAAAAACAAGATAAAGGTCAATATATTTACCCCCATTAATAAAGGGAGCGCATATAAACATCGGCGAAGTATATATTGGATCATTACATCGTCTCCTTTGCTCGATGTTTAAAGGCTTTTATTGCGGGAAAAAGTAATAACACAAAAAATATTAATGCTAAAAATAAAGGCCAAAAAACAGCGCCGTTCCATTGCTGTCTTTTTTGATCTCTTGTTTCAGTAATAATACGAGTATATTTAAGTCGATTATTAGCCATTAAATTGGGTTTTAAATTTTTATACCAACCATGAAACAATGAAAAACTTTTAGGGTGGAAACCAAAGATCCAAGGGGCATCTTTTCTCACTATACTTTGCATCGCCTGAATGATTTGTAATCGTTGCTCACTATCATCCATATTACGCATTTTTTCAAATAATAAATCAAATTCAGCATTATGGTAATTAACTGCATTTTCCCCCCCATGCTTCACTTTTCCATTCTCACCATATAAAAGAAAAAAGAAATTCTCTGGATCGGGGTAATCTGCATTCCAGCCCCAAAGAAACAACTGTCCACTGCCATTACGCATTTTCTCTTGAAAGCGGTTGTAATCTGTTGGTCGAATAACTAATTTAATCCCCAATTTTGCAAACTGTTTACGATACCAGTTCATCCGTGGCCTATCATCAACACTAACAGAGGTCGTATCAAAATATAATATCAATGATTCTCCCGTTTCAGGGTCTACCCCCTGTTTATAACCTGCTTCAATCATTAGCTTTTCAGCTTGTTGAATAGGCTTGCGCTGGTATTTCCCATTCACCCACTCATATACAACGGGATTCATTCCAGCCTTATCACTTTCATGCCCATAAATACCCGGAGGCAACAAGCCCTGTGCTGGCACACCTCGCCCATTCTGAAAAATAGAAATATATTCTTCATAATCAATAGCAATTGATATTGCTTGTCTAAGTTTTCTAGCCCTTTCTGAATCACCACCAATCAAAGGATCTAGCATATTAAACCCCATATAAAAAATAGACGTTGTGACAGCAGTCTGTAGCTGTATCCCTTTTTCTTGCATGGCATCCGTTAATTTAGCATCCCCGTCACCTATAAACTGCACCGCTTGATCAAAGCTGTCTGACGAAATACCCGAGGCATCATAATACCCTTGTAGAAACTTATTCCAATAAGGAATAGTTTCTTTCTCTAAGATATAAACCACCTTATCAATAAAAGGTAAGCGTTTGCCTTTATCAGCTAACAATCCATTTTCTTGATCATTTTGTTCCCCTTCTGTTGGGTAAGTTTCTAAATGAAAATTAGGGTTTTTAGTCAGTACCATACGACGGTTTGGATTGTTTTCTGATAAATAATACGGCCCCGTTCCAATAGGAAACCAATCCAAGGTGATATTTTTTTGTTTTAAACCTTCCTGTTTATAAAAAGCATCAGCTTCCCAAGGCATAGGCGCAAAAAAGGGCATTGCCAACCAAAATCTAAATTGTGGATATTTACCTTTAATTTTAATACGGTATTGATACTTATTTAAAACTTCAACCCCATCAATAGACAAAGACTTAATTGCAGTTTTATCAATCGCTTTAACTTGCTCGGAAAATGCCTTAAAGCCAACAATATAATGTTTCATTATTTCGGCGATGGGCGATTGTACCTTGGGGTGTGCCAAGCGCTTTATTTGATAAACATAGTCAGCAGCCACTAATTCTCTAGTATTTTGCTCTAAATTTGCTATTCCTTGTAATTCAGAAATCTTTTCTTCACTGAGTTGTCGACTGTTTGCGCTAAATGCAGGGTGAGGCTGATATTGAATCCCCTGCTTAATATCAATTGTGTATTGACTATAAACAATATTTTTATCATCAAAATCCCCCATAAGGTTTTTATCATGTTGATCAAAATACTCAATGACAGGCATTTTTGTCGCCGTTAAGGGGACTAATTGATAAGGTCTTTTTAAATAATGATACTGAAAAGGAGGTTCGTATATTTGCCCAATAAAACCGTATTCGTTAGAACTATAAGCAATTGCTGGATCAAGATGCTTTGGACGCTCAGAAAAAGAAGAATAAAGAATGGATAAATCGGTCTCTGTTTCAGCATATGGATTATTCAGCTGAGAAACCTCACAACCCGTTAAAAACAGGATAAAAACAGTCAGAAAAAACTTATACATTATTTTTTGTTCCATTCCTTTGTTATACTTCCACTCATTCTAACAAACACTAATTCAAACAAACAGGTCGGGAGTTTAAAAATGGGATTCATGCAGGGTAAAAAAGTTCTTATTGTAGGTTTAGCCAGTAATAAATCAATTGCATGGGGCATCGCTCAAGCAATGCGTCGTGAAGGCGCAGAACTAGCCTTTACTTTTCAAAACGATAGATTACAAGATCGTGTGGTAAAAATGGCTAATGAATGTGATTCTAATATTACGATAGAACTTGATGTATCTAGTGACGACCAAATCAACAATGTATTTACCGAGCTGGGTAAACATTGGGATGGGCTTGATGTTATCGTACATTCTGTCGCCTTTGCTCCACGCGAAGCTTTAGATGGTGATTATGTAGAAGCCACTACTAGAGAAAACTTTGCCACCTCTCATGATATTAGTTCATACAGCTTTACAGCGCTAGCTAAAGCTGGAAGAAGTATGATGAAAGGACGTAACGGTTCTTTATTAACGTTAAGCTACCTAGGTGCAGAACGCGCCATTCCTAACTACAATGTGATGGGTGTAGCGAAAGCCAGTTTAGAAGCTAATGTACGCTATATGGCAGCAGCTTTAGGTGCTGAAGGAACACGTGTTAATGCGGTTTCAGCGGGCCCAATCAGAACATTAGCTTCTGCGGGTATTAATAACTTTAAATCTATGTTGAGCAAAGCGGCTGATACAGCGCCAATGAAACAAAACGTCACCATTGATCAAGTAGGTAATGCAGCTGCATTCCTATGTTCTGATCTTGCTTCTGGTATTACCGGTGAAATCACTTATGTTGATGGTGGTTACAACATTGCTGGTATAGCAGCAGGTTAAGGCAACCATTTGTAGAGCGGACTTCAGTCCGCTTTACTATCCATTGATAATAGCGGACTGAAGTCCGCCCTACAAAATTCATTATGAGTACCACTGAAATTTTAGGCTATTGTGCAGCAGTCCTAACCACCACCTCTTTTTTACCTCAAGCAATATTAACCTTAAAAACCCGAGACACCCGTTCACTGTCCTTAAGCATGTACACCCTGTTTACCACAGGCGTTTTATTGTGGTTAATTTACGGTATACAAAAATCTGACAATGCGCTTATTTTTGCTAATTCAATCACCCTATTTTTATCAGCTTCTATTCTTGGATTTAAAATATATAACGTTATTTTTAAAAACGGCTGATTTTCAACTTTGGTTTTCAATCCCAGCTATTTCTAATAATTTTGGGGTGTTTAAATTAGCATCCTCTGCATAGTTTAAAGCCCGTATCAAACGCGGTAATGCGCTACGACCCAAACAATATCGATGAGGACAGCCTTTAATACCCTCAACCATACCATTGATTAGTTTTTCATGATCTAATTGCTTTCCAGTTAAAAATTCTTGTATAAGAATCACTTCCTCAGCAATTTCTCTGGCTAATAATTGATGCTGGTTCCATAAATCACCTACAGTACAATTATTCACTAACCCAGCAATATTAACAGTCAATATATAAATAGTCTTACGCACCAGTTCATACAATAAATCTTGTTCGTTATCTAAAATAGGTGCAGGAATGTCCACAGCCTTTAATGCATTAGATATTATTTCAGCATAAGGCCCAAAAATGGGTGACTGTAGAACATTAGCGACGTCCATCTCCTTTTTCTTTTCAAACCAGACCACAGTGACCGTTGGTTTTTTAATCTGATGAATTTGCCAGTCACTGGGTAATAATTCATTTTGAACTAATGCAACTTTATCGCGCCACACTTTTGGCAATTGCTCTAACAGTGAACTTAGTTCATTTTCTTGTACTGTCACTAGAACTAATTCAGGTGAGGAAATTTTCTGACTTTCTTCAATTAAACTCATTCCGCGAGTAACAGGATATACAGGGTGCCCACAACGAAGAAAGCCACGGGCAAAAACACCCGCTAACTCCCCAATACCGATAATCACGATAGCCTGTTTCATAAAATGAGTTTTTAAATAATTAAGGTTCTATCTTAAGTAACCACCCTGCATCACCTTTACAATTATTTGTTCCTGTTGCTTTAATAAGGACTCGGGCATAAGTGCTTTTTAAAGATTCGGGTAATGTCCCAGACACTAAATAACTATTATTTATTTTATTGATAGCGACATCAACAGGCAATTTTTTAACACTCACTACAATCGTTTCAGGATTAGTCGACCCAGAGGCTAAAAATGAAAATTCTGATTGTGCCTGAACAACATCCAAATGTGCAGGTGAAAATTGGGTGAAATTAGGTTTATTACAGGCTTTTTTACTACTGCTACTACTGCCATAAGCCCATGTATTAGCACTAAAAGCCGTTAATATAAAAACTATCATTACTTTAGTTACATTCATAAATACCCCTATAAATAATATTGTTTTCAGGCACTTAGCCTTCTATCACCTTGCGCCAATATCAAACAAATGTAAACCAGTTTTTATAAAACCCAAGGTAACTATTCAGTGTCTTTATATAACTAACGTTGTAGGAGCGTCCGCCCCCCGCGCGATTGATAATGGATTTTTTTTAGAGAAGAGAAAAGAGCATGGTTTTATTCGCGCCGGGGGCGGGTGCTCCTACATAATTAATACGCTGAATAGTCACAACCCAAGAAGTATTAAAATGAATTCTTTGCCGCACTTAATTGTTTTAAAAACTGTTTAAGTTCAACTAATTCAGGTCGCTCAAAATCATAAATTGATTTTTTTAGTGACCCTTCAAAGTTACATTTTCTTCCCGCTTGTTTTTTCTCTTGATTACTACCACTATCGAATCGTTGATAAACAGTTACCCAAAACTTATCAAAGTCCTTTTGGCTAAGCGATTGATCGTTCAAAGATAAACATTGTTGCCAAGCCTCTAAACAATCAGCCATTGGTGAATCTTGGGACTTTATTCGCTTTAAAAGTGTTTCAAGTTCACCTTTACGTAATGGTTAATATATTAATAGCTTAAAATGTAGGGTGGGTTAGCTTATCAAGCAAAGCGCGGTAACGTAACCCAACATTTTCTGTAAATTAGCCTGTTGTTGGGTTACGTTTTTTCTCTGCGTTCAAAAATCTAACCCAACCTACCTATTTAAGTTGTTTATTACCTTAGCCCTGCTACCTTAATTCATTAGCTTTTTTAAATCATCCACAATCAAATAAAGTGATGGGATCAAAATCAAGGTAATCAAAGTAGCAAAAAGAATTCCAAAACCAATTGAAATCGCCATAGGGATTAGAATTTTAGCTTGTCTGGAGGTTTCCAGAATCATTGGCATTAAGCCCAAAAACGTGGTCATGGTAGTTAATATAATGGGTCTAAAACGCTGAATACTTGCCATCTTAATAATATTGGCCGCTGTTTTATCTGGGTGTTTAATGCTTAATTGCTTAGCATGATTAATCAGTACCAGCGAGTCATTCACCACAATACCAGAAAGGGCAACCACACCTAACATACTTAGCATACTCAAGCCGTAACCCATCAATAAATGCCCATAGATAGCCCCAATAATGCCAAAAGGGATACTAATAATCACAATCAATGGCAGCATATAACTTTGGAAGGGAATGGCCAACATGGCATAGATAACCACTACCGCTAACACAAAACTCAGTTTTAAACTTTCCAAACTTTCTGACATATCCGCTTGCCTGCCTTGAAAGCTGTATTGCAAGCCTGGGTATTGCTTAAGCATTTTTGCTAGTTCAGTGGCTTCTAGGTCATTGGTTATTTCACTCGCTTTATTTCTAGGGGTGACATCCGCAACAACTTGTACATTTCGGCGACCATTTCGGCGATTAATTTCTGTATAGGCCCGCCCTTTTTTAACGCTGACCACTTCCTTAACAGGAATCTCAGTATTATTATCTGTCCAGAGTAAGAAATCATCCATATCCATCACAGAAGTCCGTTCAGACTTGGGAAGTCTGACCATAATTTTAATTTCATTGCGCCCACGTTGTTGACGTAACACTTCAGCGCCATAAAAGGCATCTCGAATTTGCCGCCCTACTGTTAATTCATCCAGTCCTAGACTTTTACCTTCTGCGGTTAAACTAAAATCATATTGTTGCTTGCCAGGGCTAAAGCCATCATCAACATCTTTAACTCGTGGGTAGGCGCGTAATGCATTAGCCAATTGCTCACTGGCTTTTTCCAGAACCTCCAGATCACGGTGATTTAATTCAATAGTAATAGCAGCCCCTGAACTAGGGCCCCTTGCATCAGATTCAAATAACAGCGTATCGACTCCCGTGATATACCCTGTCAACTCTCGCCAGTTTTGAGTAAATTGTTCAGTATTCAAAATTTCATTACGAATTTTTGGTTCGGTCAAATACACAGTAATAATTGCTTTATGACTGCCCGTCACCCCAATATCAGCGAAGATACCTTTAACTAACTGTTTTTCTTGCCCTGTATTTTTTGCTACTTGAGTTGCCGTCTTGACTAACTGCTGAACCACTAACTTGGTTTTATCAATTGATGTGCCATAAGGTAAGCTAATCGTCACTTTGGCAAAATCAGATTCTGTTTTTGGAAACATGGACATACCCATACGTCCGCTCTCGGCATAAGACAAAGTGACGAATAATAAAGAAAAAGCAGTCACGACGGTTAAATAACGGTGTTGCAGAACCCATTCCAAAAAGCCACCATACTTATGATTAACCCACAATCTGAAGGCATGACTAAAAATCTGTTGTTTTTGATAAATCCATGCCTGTATCCCCTGCTTTTTTATAGGGGCTAAATGAGCTAGATGATTCGGTAAGATAAACAAACTTTCTGCCAGAGAAATTAAAAACACTGTGATAACCACCATCGGAATCATGGAGAATATTTTTCCCATCACCCCTGGCATAAAAAACAAGGGCATAAAAGTCGCTATATTGGTCAAGATACTAAAGGTGACAGGGACGGCCATATCTTGTGTGCCTTTGATTGCTGCCTCCATTGGCGGCAAGCCATCTTGTCGATAATGGTAAATATTTTCACCAATAATAATGGCATCATCCACCACGATCCCCAATGCAATAATAAACGCAAAGAGTGAGATCATATTGAGGGTAACGCCCAAGAATGGCAAAATTAAAAATGACCCCATAAAGGCAATCGGTATCCCCATCATCACCCAGAATGCCAGACGCAATTCTAAAAATACGGACAACGTAATAAAGACCAATACTAGCCCCATTGCACTGTTTCTTAGCAATAAGTCTATGCGTTGCTCATAGCTTATTGAGCTATCATGTAAAATCTCTGCTTTTATCCCTTGAGGCAGTTCAGGATTAATCTGCTGAACATAGCGCTGTACCGCAGCCGAAATCTGGATGGGTGTTTGCTCACCTACACTGTAAACCTGCACCAATACAGCAGGCTTATCATTATAAGTTGCTGAATAATCATTATCTTCATAGCCATCAGTTATATTAGCAATTTGCCCCAATAAGACTTGTGATCCATCGCTTGTGGTAATAATGGGAATGCTGGCAAAATCCTGGCCATAATCTTTGCGGGTCTTCATTCGAATCAGAATCTCGCCTGCATCTGTTTTAATACTCCCCCCGGGTAATTCAATACTGGCCTTTGCTATGCGTTGAGCAATATCCCCAATAGTTAAATGATAGCGACGTAAGTTTTCTTTACTCACGTCAATACTAATTTCTAGCGGCCTAACACCCGTTAATTCAACTTGTGTTATTTCTGCATCTTGCAGTAATCGATCACGAAACTGTTCGGCAATTTCATGCAAGATACTTTCTCTAGTTTCACCATATATTGCGAGTGTCAGTCCTCTTCGCCTTAGGGTAAGCACCTTAACCTGAGGTTCTTCGGCATCTTCTGGAAAAGTGGTGACACGGTCAACTTGCTGTTGTAAATCTTGAGCAAGTCTTTGTGTATCCACCCCATTCATCGCTTCTACAGTAATAGAGGCAATATCTTCTTTTGCCGATGAACGCACCTCATCAATGCCATCAACCCCACTAATCGCATCTTCAACAGCCAGAATAATCCCTGTTTCAATTTCTTCAGGACTCGCACCAGGATAGGCAACACTAATCCTGACTGCATCCACTTGAAATTGAGGAAATACCTCTTGCTTAATGGTCTGCATAAACAAATAACCACCCACAATACAGGCAAGCATGATCAAATTAGCCGTCACAGCATTATTAACCATCCAGTCAATAGGCCCTTTAACTGAAATAGAATGAGAATTGTGCATAGTAAACCTATGGGTTGACTGGTTTAGCTGGCTCTACTTGCATACCAGCAACAGGCGTGGACAAATTACTGTTAATGATTTGAACATTCTCAGGTAATTGTTGCTTGGCCAAGTAAATCTTCTCTTGCTCTGCCCATATAGGCTGAACGTCCTTAACAATCAACCGCTGATTTTCATCGACAAGCCATAGATAACGGCCGTCATGTAAAACACTGGCAGGCAACTCAATAACGTCATTTAAGGTTTTTCCAGTAATAGCCACTCTAACAAAAGTTCCCAGTACCAATGGTGGGGCATTTTTATTAACCGCTTGCTGGCTTAATGGATCATCTACTTCAATAATTAATTTAGCCATCCGTCCTGAAGCTTCCACTTCTGCTTTTAATCGTTTAACCACCGCGTCTCGATAAATTCCTTTTCCCCAGGCACTGTCATAACTCACTTTTACGGTGGAAGCAGGCTGATCACTAATCCCAGGAATAGATAACCATTTAAGTTGATCCATAGGCAATGAAGCATCAATCCAAAAACTATTAATGCCCACCAATTTAACTAACGGTGTGCCTGTCGAAAAAGTAGAAATCCACGAACCGATATTTGCATTACGATCAAGGATGATGGCATCAAAAGGCGAGACGGTCAGTGTCCGTTTCAAATCTAATTTGGCTTGTTGCAAAATTGCTTTTGCCGCCAGCACTTTATTCGCCGCCGCTTTTAAATGAGGTTTTCGCAGAACCAGCTCTTCTTCTTGCTCAGTCAATTGACCACCGCCTAATAACTGAAATTCACGCCGAGCAACCGCTTGCTGTCCCTGCTCCAGTTTTAAATTAAATTCAGCTTGAGCCAAATCACTTTGTTTTTGCTGAACAATCAGACGAAAATCAGTCGGATCTAATTGTACAATTTTTTCACCTTTTTTAAGCACGCCACCTTCTATAAAATTATCCCCTACTTCAATCACCATTCCACTGATACGTGAGGTTAAATTAACACTTTGCGATGGAATAACATTCCCCATGGCAAAAATAGTGGTGGGGTGATCTATGACTTTAAAAGATAGAGTTGTCACCCGTGGAGCAATAAATTTACTTATCCCTTTAGGGGCTCGGGGGCGATTAAATAACCAATAAGCCGATAAACTACCTGCCACACAAATGATAATCAGTGCAATAATAATGCTTCTTCGGTTTTTCAATACAATTTCTGGCAAGTGATAAGTCATTGTTTATTATTTTTAATAAGATCAGCAGGTCGATGAGGCACTGGTATTTTAACTGACCACCCCCCTGCGAGGGCTTTATATAAATTTATCCGAAAGTCAATCAATTCACGTTCTGCACGAATCTGACTCCGCTCTAATGTTTGTACCGAAAGCCGCGCTGATAAAACACGTAAAAAATCCATCCCACCGTATCTAAATCGCAACTGAATTTGCTGATAAGCTTGTCGAGACAGGGCTAATTGTTGATCTAAACTACTAAGTAAAAGAGCTTGCTGCTGCTCCCTAACTAAAGCGGTTTCAACTTCTTGTAACGCCGTTAAAATAACCGCGCCATATTGATTCACGGTTTCAGAAAAAATAGCCTGATGACGCTCTACTTCAGCAACCCGTCTATGTCCATCAATTAAAGGTACAACTAAATTTCCCGCTAAAGTTGCCAGCCAGTTATTAAATAGACTTTGTAAATCGGGGGTACTGCTATTAAAACTAGCAGATAAGCTGATTTTAGGGAAACGATCGGCAATAGCTGAAGCGATACGTTGATCAGCAGCCTGAACTTTTAAATAAGCTTTTTTAATATCGGGACGCCGCCTAATTAATTCACTACTCAAACCTGTATCAGGTTTAGAAGGTAATAACGGAAACTGTGTTTTGGCGGAAAGCACTAATGTTGTAACGGCTTGTCCTAAAAGTGTTGCTAATTGATATTCAAAACTTTTTATATTAGCAACCACAGTGGCTTTATCCCCGATGGTTGCTTGCAATAATTGTTTTTGCTGAAATACATCAGCCGCCCTGGCCTGCCCAAGTTTAAAGCGAGTTAACAGTATATTGACATTATCTTGATTAACTTTAATCTGTTTATCTAACAAAGCCGCTTGTAAGCGTTGATCTATTAGCTTGTACCAAGTACTGGTAACCTCTGCCGATAATGAAATAGCTGCAATTTGAATATCTTGTTGCACAGCTTTTTCATCCAGCTCGGCAGCATGCATGCCAAAACGAATACGTCCCCATAAATCCAGTTCATAACTGGCAGCAAACCCTGCAGAAAATTCATTGACCGTACTGCGCCCTGAATCATTTTCTATATAATTTTGGTTTGCGCCAAAGGAGCCATTTAATTGCGGGGTTAATTCAGCACCAGAATTTTTTGCAATGGCACGGGCTTGCGCTAATCGATCATAAGCCGCCAGTAAATTAAAATTATGACTCAGTGCCTGATCAAGTAATTGATTAAGTATAGGATCTTCAAATGCCAACCACCATTGATCAGCAATCGGAATAACACCACGACTGGAAAAATTCTCTGCAGGTATAACTGGCGGGTTAAACTGATTAATGTTTGCTGAACACCCAGTTATTAAGGCGATCATTAATCCAACTGAGAGTCGTTTATACAAGGTTTGAATCATACTTTAGGGGGATTATTTCCGTATCATTTAAATAATACCAATCCCAATAAATAATAACTGTAATAATCGTCATTCCCGAAATCTTTAATCGGGAATCTATGCGTACAGGTAGATTCCTGCTTAGAGCCTGCAGGAATGACGATTTATTAGGTCAAGTATAAATAGATTGGGATTGGTATAACACATAGCAATGCATAGGCATTGCCTTAATTTTTCACGCCCATAGGATGTGACTATCTAAATTTTAGTACACGTCATGTGGTTACGGATGAGGCATTAATAGTGAGCTATTTTTGTCTAAAACAAAGCGATAAAACAGTTGTATATACCCATTACACTTCAATATGCTTGATTTCTATGTCTCGTCATTCCTGCAGGCTCTTAGCAGGAATCCAGTCATACCACTAGATTCCCGATAAAAGACTTCGGGAATGACGGCTTGGGTAATTCCTGCAACTTCAAGTCGTTTGGGTATAGCAAGCGCTGTAACTGTTTTATCAACGCAAACCACCTGCACAAAACAAACCGCTAGAAATCCGCAGTTGGGGAGAATAACTATTTCTTCAAATGACTTTTAGACTTAGCCTCAATAATAAACTCAGAAACAGCTTTTGGTCGCCCATAATAATAGCCTTGGTAAGTTTTACAGCCCTTTTGCTGTAGAAACTTAGCCTGCTCTTCAGTTTCCACGCCCTCCGCAATAACATTTAAGCCTAAGCTATTTGCCATATTAATAATAGTTTCAACAATGGCTTCCCCTTCAGGCGTTACATTTATACTCCTAACAAAACTTTGATCTATCTTTAAATCATCCAACGGCAATTGTGTCAAATAGGATAATGAAGAGTAACCCGTTCCAAAATCATCAATTGATATTTTAATACCTAATGCCTTTAGCGCACTCATTTTTTGAGCCGTATCTTTAATATCATCAGCAACAATGCTTTCTGTTAATTCCAATGTTAGACATTCTGCTGAGATTCCATGCTTATCAATTGCAGTGCTCACTAAATGAATAAAATCAGGCTGTTTAAACTGTCGAGAACTGACATTAATAGCAATATATTTTAATGATAAATCAGAGAGCTGCCATTCCTTTATTTGTCGACAGGCTTCATCAAGAACCCAGTTACCAATTAACAGTATTAAACTCGTTTCTTCAGCAATGGGAATAAAATCAGCAGGCGATATAAGACCTTTTTCTGGGTGCTGCCAACGAATTAATGCTTCAGCGCTTATTATAAGACCCGATTCATTCACTTGCGGTTGATAAAACAAAACTAACTGTTGCTTATTAATCGCTATTCTTAGTTCATTTTCCAGAACCAGGCGTTTATCTGCAGTCTCCTGCATGCTGGCATGATAGAAACTAATGCAATTTTTCCCCCGTTCTTTTGAAAGATACATTGCGGTATCGGCCTGTTGTAAAATATTAGCTGCATTGTCACTATCAGCTGGGAAAATAGCGATACCCAAGCTACTACTAAATGTATGTTCACTATTTTGTAACGGATAGGCTTCATTAAGTAACACTCTTATTTTTTCTGCAACATTAAGCGCTTTGTCAGCTGCCGAATTAGCAGTCTGCTCTTGAAAAGGTAATAACACAACAAACTCATCTCCACCTAAACGAGAAGCAGTATCCCCTTCCCTTAATACAGATTTAAGCCGATTAGCAACCTGTATAAGTAATTCATCTCCCACATGATGACCTAAGGAATCATTTAATATTTTAAACCGATCCAAATCTAAAAATATAACAGCACCATAGTATTGATTCCTTTTAGCTTCTAAAATTTCCTGTTGAATTCTATCAACCAATAAGCGGCGATTAGGCAGTTTTGTTAAAGGATCATAAAATGCTAAACTTCGTATTTCATCTTCTGATGCCTTTTTTGCGGTAATATCAGAAAACACCCCCACATAATGGGTAACAACAGCATGATCGTCTTTAACCGCTGTAATAGTGATCCATTCAGGAAAAAACTCACCATTTTTTTTTCGATTCCACATTTCTCCTTCAAACTTTCCAGTTTTGATCAGTTGTTTCCACATGGTTTGATAAAATGCATTACTTTGACGGCCCGATTTAAGAAAACTCATATGTTGCCCAACTGACTCTTCTTCGCTAAACCCTGTAATTTCCGTAAAGGCATGGTTCACTTTTAAAACAATGGCATTTGCATCTGTTATTGTTATTCCTTCAAGTGTTTCAAACGTTGTGGCGGCTAAACGCATTTGCTCTTCTGCTTCATGCTCCAAACTTATATCAATCATGACTCCCACTAACTCATTGGCTTCACCATTTTTAGAAACAACATTTACAATATCTTTTACCCACACCACCTGATTAGATTTTGTGATCATCCGGTATTCAAATTCATACTTTTGTTGTTTTTGAGCAGCACTTAGCGTGTAAGCATAGGCTTGTTGTCGATCATCCTCATGAATATGATTAACCCAAAAGTCCTGTTCAAACCACTGTTCATTGCTATAACCCAGTAAATTTTCGGCTTCATCACTCACAAAAGAAAAACATTCTGCTTTTAGGTCATAGCGCCAGACGATGGCCGATTGGGTTTGAACCAGCTTTCTAAACTGATATTCACTGTCTTGTAGTTTCTTGTTTGAAGAAGCTAATGCCTGGTTTGTCTTCGTCAACACATAATTTAGCTGTGCCAAATCTTTTGTTTTTTCTTCAACCGCTTGATTTACAAAACCACTTCGTCCTGACAAGGCCATTAAAAAACCAGAAAACATAGCCGTAAAAAAAAATCCTCCTGATAAAACAAACCATATTGCCCCGTTTTTTGATGAATAGCTTGAAGCTGAGGAAAAGCGGACACTCCACTGTCTGTCGGCTACCCGTAATGCTTGTTGGAAAGTTAATAAATCATTCTGCTCATGATTTGAACGGGGATTAATATCTGTTTTCTTACTAAATAGTAATTGTGGTTGATGTGTACTCGTTACATCGTAAAGTTCAAAATCAATAATCGAATATTCATCATGAGACAACGTAGCATGAATAAAGCTTTCAATATAAAAAATGCTCGCTACAAACCCATAAGGCGTTACATTCTGAGTTTCAGCAGAAAGTTTATGACTATAGATAGGATGATAAATAACGATCCCCCACTTATTTTGACCGTCCTGAACTAGCTTAATGCCTGGGGTTGCAGTTATGCTAGCGGTTTTCACCCCTTTGACTAATGTATCGAATACATTTTTATCAGATAAAACATTTAATCCAAGGGCTTTTTTATTGCTTTCGTAAGGTTCTATATAAGTGATCACTGCATATTGATCATCCAAAGCGGTTACCGTTAATGGCCCCTGTTTATCGTAAATTAAAAAATCAACTAAGCCTTCCTTATCTATAGAATGCTCAAACCTCTGCTTTTCTGATGCAGAAAAATATCTAATCCATGCCAATGCCTGAATTTCATTTTGTTGCAATAAAATTTGCTTGGTAAAGCCTTTAAATTCTGATCGTGTAATATATTTTGAATGCTTAAAAAAGTTGCTTAAAGTGATGAGGTTTTGCTGGTAGCGGTTAACATTTGATCTAAGCTTCTCGTACAAACGAGAAGAATCAGCTTGAAATTGTATGGCTCTCTGTTTCTGTTCCTGTTGACTAACATAAGAAAAAATAGAAACCACCACTAATAATGCAACCACTAACGGCATAGCAACAGAAAAAAACTTCAACCTCCAGTGTTGACGTGGATGGGCAAAAAACACTAGGGTAAGCGGCGTGAATATACTCACGCCGATACTATCACCAAGCCACCAAACAACCCAGTTTGTAAAGTATTGTTCAAAGCTAATAACATTTGCAAAGACTAGGCTCGTCACGCCAATTGAAGAACTAATTAAACAACTAATGCCCCCGCCCCAAAATAAAAACTGACAAATTTTTTGAGGGGATTGAAAATAATTTTTTAAATCAACTGACCTTGTAATTAGGATATGGCCGACAACAGCTTGTAGAGCAGCACCAAAACTGATTATTGAAACTAATACTATTGAGTCGTATACAGACTGCAAAGAAGAAATATCAAAACTTATCCAGCCATTTATAATAAATGCGCCGATAAAAACCCCCGGCCAAACCCAACGTCCCCAGATTAAACAAGAGGCTAATGCTATACCCGCTGGCGGCCATATAGTTGCAGCATCTGTGGCATGTAAGGTCAATAAATCACCTAAAAAACCAAAAAAAGCATAACTTAAGCTAATGCATAAAATAATAAAAAACTTTGAATAATCTCTTTTCTTTTCAGAACAAAAAACAGGGCGTATTTTCATACTATTCACACCGCCCTAAAACCGTTATCATATTTTTAATGGCTATTTGAATATCAACCAACCCCTCTCGTGCTGCTTCCAACTGACCTTCCTGATATTGCAGGAATAAATTATTAGCAATCATATGCATCGTTTCATGTGCAGCAGTCAGTTGATCCAAATATTTATCTTCAAATAAATGATCTTGTATTGCACGTTTAATTAAAACCCCACAATGACATTTTGATTTTTTAAGAATAGGCCAATGTACAATGTCATCAGGAGAAGCCAAAATATTATGCTCAAAATGCTTCTGCCATTGCTTTAAACTGAGTTTAAGCAGGCTTTTCTTAGTTTCTTTACTTGTTAAAGCTTTACCTCCAAAACTGATCCACTGTTGATTAGGCATATAATGACTCAACCAGTCAGGGATAGCTATTGCTGGGATGGGTTTAGCAATTCCATACCCTTGTGCATGTTGACAACCCATAAGCAGTAGCATGATGCCATGCTCTACCGTTTCCACACCTTCTGCAATGACCTCCCTATTAAAGGCATCAGCTAGACCAATGACCCCTTCAATAATGGCATAATCACCAGGGTCTTCTAACATATCTCTGACAAAGGTTTGATCGATCTTTATCGTTTGTACGGGTAAATTTCTGATATGTGTGAGCGAAGAATATCCCGTACCAAAATCATCCAGCGCAATTTTCACCCCGAGAGTGGTCACACAGGTTTTGATAATACGACTAATCGACTGAAGATCACCTAAAGCACTACTTTCTAGTATCTCTAGTTGTAAAAACCTTGAATCAATTTCAGGATGGATAGAAAGTGCTATTTCCAGGTCTTCCACAAAAGAGGGTTGTTGCAAATGATAAGAGGAAATATTGACACTAACTTCAAGCTCAATCCCCTGTGACTTCCATATCTCAAGCTGTTTTAATGCTTGGTTAACAACCCAGCGACCGATTTCAATTTCTAATTCAGAGCCTGAAATAATAGGTAAAAAATCCAAAGGAGGCACCAATCCTTTTTCAGGATGGTTCCAGCGAATTAATGCTTCTGCCCCAAACACACAGCCTGTTGCCATATTGACTTTCGGCTGATAGTACAAACAAAACTCATTTTCAGATAAGGCCTGTTGTATTTCTTGAAGCCTGGTTTGTCTATTAACAGTTTTTAAATTTTCTTCTGTATTAAATTGATAGAAGCAGTTGCGGCCTGCTAATTTCGCTTTATACATGGCTTGGTCAGCATGTCTCATCAAGGTATCAAAATCAGAAGGATCTGTTGGGTATAATGTCATTCCAACTGATGCACTGATATATATCATTTCGTTATCAATATCATAGGGTTGAGCAATTGATAAAATAATTCTTTTAAGTATGGTTTCACAGTGTAAAACGGATTCAATTTCCCCTAACAGGAGAATAAACTCATCCCCGCCTTGTCGAGAAACCGTATCTTCATCTCTAATATTAGAATTAATACGTTCAGCCACTTCAATTAGTAATTTATCTCCCACATGATGTCCATAATTGTCATTAACTGGTTTAAAATTATCTAGATCCAAAAAGCAAACAGCAAGCAAGGTTTGTTTTCGTTTACAGTGCGCCAATGCCTGAATAAATCGATCGGCCAGTAATGTTCGATTAGGTAGGTTGGTTAAAACGTCGTAATGAGCCATAAACTCAAGCCGTTTTTGTTGATCCTTACTTTCTGTTATATCTGAAAATAAAGCCACATAATTAGTTATCACGCCTTTGTCATCTTTAATCGCTGAAATGGTTAGTATTTGAGGGTAGATTTGTCCATTTTTCTTACGATTATATATTTCACCTTTCCAGTACCCCTGATTCTTTAGTTTTCGCCACATATCAGAATAAAACGCTACCGAGTGTTTCCCTGAACTTAAAATATTAGGGTTTTTCTGTATCACTTCATCACGACTATATTCTGTAATTTCACAAAAGGTAGGGTTAACTTCTACAATATTCCCATCAATATCAGTAATTATTATGCCTTCGTGCGCATTAGAAAACACTTTCCCCGCTAACTTTAATCGCTCCTCAGCAAAAACCCTTTGCGAAATCAAACTATTAAATGCATCGGCCATATCTGAAATTTCGTCATGACCTTTAGTGCTCAATAATTGATGGAATTGTTGGTTCTTTTGACTTGCTCGCATAGTGTCCGCGATATACTTAATTTCATTAACAAGTCTTGATCGAAGTTTTAATCCAATGAAGCAACTCAGAAAAATAATGGATAATGTAATGATAAAAAACAAATACAATACATTTTGTGTGTCTTGTAGTTTTTGCTGTGCTTCTGAAATCAAATCATCCGCAAGTAAACCACTGATCTGGTGAATATTATCCAATCTATGCGTCGCATGTTTCCACCAAAGTTCTGGGTCATGAGAGGTGATACTCTGACGCAAAAGCTTGATTCCATTAAGTGCAAACTTGTCATTGACTTGTACGGCTGTATCAATTGCTTTAATCGAGGCATTCTTTTGCATCATATCAGTAATCGTGGAAAGGTTATTCTGATACTCGGCAAGCGTTGCTTGAATATCATTGAGCGCCTTTTCTTCTGACTGCGTAAGATTAGGTAACGACCGATAAACTTGAATTTGCTTACTTGCCTGGTTAAACTGTTGCTTTACTAGCCTAAGATCTTGATCGTTGCCTCGAATAACATAGTTTTTAAAGTTATGGATGACCCCCCCATAGCCAATCAATATTTGTAAACCATTTAAGGCATCATTTCGTTGCGCTTTATTAAATACAATTTCTCGATAACGCTTTACTTCATGAGTTGAAAAAGAATCGAGTACTTGACTGATTTTATTTTGATATTTTAATGTCGCCGTATTGTAGAAATGTCTAATCGAAGCATGTTGACTGGCGATATAACTTGAAATCATACTAAATTGATTCGCTTTAAATTCTTTAGTAGAGAAAACACCGTTTAAAGCCCCTCGCTCTTGACCGGAGTATTCTTCAAGCCATAAAATATCAAGATATGAGGATGCCAGATCCTTTTGTGCAGGTTCGATACTCAGATGCTGTAAAAAACTAACAATATTTAAAGTATCCTTGATAAGTTGACTATAAAAATCAAAAAAATCATCCTCTGCTAAATCATCGATACTGCCACGAGTCGATGCCAATCGACTAAAATGAATATTTAATTGAAGGAATTGATCAGCCTTAACATCGCTTAAACAATAAGGTATTTCAGAAAAAAAAGGGGCTAGTTGTTTGATTGCTTGGTCAGTCTGTAACCGTTGTTGAGCAAGTTCTATTTTATAAACCTTATTTTTGCTCCCAACCATACCCGCACTAAGGCCTCGCTCTTTTTGAAGCTGATAGACAACTGTACTTAGTTTCTGAGCTATATGGCTAAAATGTAATGCATTTTGTGTATATTGTGATTGTTGCCACTTATCCAGTATGCTGATGCTGGCAAAAAAGGATAGTGTCATAATCGGCAATAACAAAAAAACAAACAACTTAGAGCTAATGCTTAGTAAATTAAAAAACCGCAAAAAAACCCCTCAGAATCATGCTTTATTACGCTTATTTTATCTCAATTTAATAAATATTACTTTTTGATTAAGGTTATATATAAAATAAACAGTCTCACTTGATTTGCATTATTTGTAAGCAATTGATTGTAAGTCTTTTTGCAAAGCCCCCTTGTCAAATATTGACCACTTTTTGCTAAACTTTTTGTGTAAAAATAATCCTTTTATGCACATCTACAATGTTGTAAATATTATAGATAACACCAAACATCTGGATGCAACTGAAATTAAGCATTCCTTTAGCCGATTACCCCTCATTAGCTGGCTTAAGCATGCTATTATTACTTGATTAATAGCATTAAAAATACTATGCAATATATTGATATTTCAATAACAAATTTAAAGCAATGACATTACTTTCATCATTTCTCCATCAATGCAGTCTTAGCCCTGATAATATTGCTGTCATTGACGGTGAATACCAACTAAGCTATCAACAGTTACTACAACAAATAATACGACTAAGCAGCCACCTTCAGGCGAAAGAAAATCCCTGTCGCCGTGTTATTATCGCGCTAGACCGTGGCATCGATGCCACGATAGCTATTTTAGCTACGTTACATGCCGGTGCCTGCTATATCCCCCTGGATCTAAAAAACCCAAGTTCACGACTTAATTTCATTGTTAATGATGCTGATGCTCAATACATTATTGGTCAAGGGCAATGCCCTGACTGGCTTAGCAAACCTGATTTATGGCTTAATCTGAATACCGTTCCAGAAACGATAACAAAACCTGCTGTATCAATACATCCTGAATTACTTGCTGCCATCCTCTATACCTCGGGATCAACGGGACAACCAAAAGGTGTAGCACTTAGTCATCAGGCAATGCTTAATTTTTCTAATTGGGCTGCCGACACTTTTAATATCAATGCAAATGACCATATTGCTTCCTTAGCCCCCTTTCACTTTGACCTAAGTATTTTTGATTTGTTTAGCAGTTTAAGCCGTGGGGCATGCATCCACTTTATGCCCGCTATGCTGTCGATGTCTCCCAGCCGTTTAACCAGCTGGTTAAGTCAGCAACAAATTACCACTTGGTATACCGTCCCCTCGCTGCTCAGTTTCATTGCCTTAAAAGGTTCATTAACTGATACACCATTGCCTGCTTTAAAGCGCATTCTATTTGCAGGGGAAGTATTTCCTACCCCTTCATTAATTCAGCTTTGCGAATTACTTCCTGATGTTGCTTTTTACAATCTTTATGGCCCTACTGAAACCAATGTTTGTTGTTACTGGCCCGTAGACAGAAAACGCTTAATTGCTGAGCAAGCTATCCCTATTGGTATTCCAGCTTGTGGCTCAATCTTATCTATTGATACAGAAACCTCAGAGCTGTTAGTAAAAAGTAACAATAACCTATCGGGATATTGGCAGCAAGGAAGCCTAAAACCCGTTTTAACAAATGATCAAAATTACGCGACAGGTGATAAAGTCTCACTTAATGAAGCGGGTGAGTTTTGTTATCACGGTCGCTTAGACAGAATGCTTAAATGTTCGGGTTATCGAGTTGAACCCGCAGAAATAGAGCAGGCCATTTTGCAATGCCCCGAAGTTGAGTATTGTGCCGTTATGGGTATTAAAGACAGTACCAGTGGGCAGCGCCCAGCTGCAATCGTTGTTTTAACGACAAATAGTACGCTTAATGATATTGTAAAACCCATTAGGCAGTTATTACCTACTTATATGCAACCCAGCAAATATATAGTGATGGATGCTTTGCCTTATTTAAGTAATGGAAAGACAGACTACTTACAGCTACAGAGACAAATGGAGAACACATGAATGAACTACCCACAATAGGTGATAAACACGCTTCCAGACAACGTATGGTTTACTGTGCCCAACAGGGTTTATTCAAGCATGCTATTTCAACATTACAGGGTGGATTTGGTAATCAGTTTACTGACTTGGTTGAAGCTCATGAGACGCTTGGAAAGTCATGTTTAGATAACGGCCTGATACTTTCTATTAATGCCCATCTTTGGGGAGCCATTTTTCCACTTATTTCCTATGGAACAGAACAGCAACAACAAAAGTATTTAGCCCGCTTGATTTCTGCCGAATCTATAGGGGGACACGCTATCACTGAACCTCAAGCAGGCTCAGATCTAAATGCATTGGAAATGAGTGCAGAAATAACCGATGCAGGGATACTCATCAATGGCCATAAACGCTTTATTACTAATACGCCAATAGCCGATTTACTGGTTGTTTATGCTCGATTAGAAAATAAATTATCTGCTTTTATTATTGAAGCTAAAGACCCTGGTGCCAGTTTTCTTGCTAGCCCTGAAGTAACAGGCTGTAAAACAGCGACAATGGGCGATGTTATTTTAACTGACTGCCTCATTCCTTTAGATAGACAACTGGGGAAAATGGGAGCAGGCAATATGATGATTCAGCAGGCATTAGAACTTGAACGTGCTTTTATCTTCGCTGGAATTTCTGGTGTTATGGATTGGCAATTAAAACAAGTGATTCAGTTTAGCCGTCAACGCCGTGTCAATGGAAGTCATTTAGGTAAAAATCAAGCCGTCAGCCATACCATTGCAGAAATGAAATTAAGGCTTGATACGATTAAGCTCTGGGTAAATGAATGCGCTAGATTAAAGGATAAAAATAAAAGGATCACTTTATCAAGTGCTCAAACAAAACTATTTGCTGCCGATGCATTTTTACAATCTAGTTTAGATAGCGTGCAAATTATGGGGAGTCATAGCTTAATTAAAAATAGCACAATGACTGACTTTGTTAACGATGCCTTGGCCAGTCGTTTATTCTCAGGCTCATCAGAAATTCAAAAAAACATCATTGCTGCTTTATTAGGAACGGGGGATGGATATAAATAATTTACCCATAAAAAGACAAGGTTAAGCATTAACTATCATCAACTTACACAACATACTTAAAGTAACTTGCAGAACATAGTTAATGTAGCATAATGTATTTTATGAAGAGATCCATGTGGAACATTCTAGTTCCTATATTCAAACTAGTAATAGCAAAAAGTAGCATCTGAGCTTAATTCGGGATGGGAGATGGCTATCAATAATTACCATAGTTATACCTGATTTCCCATGAGTTTCAGCTAAACTGAAGGGTACACTGTTTGCTCTTAAGCCCTCGCCCCAAGTGGGAGAGGGTTTGGGTGAGGGGAATAAAACAATGCTCTTCTGCATTATTTCTTTTCTTTATATTTAAAAAAGAGAAAAGAATAAGGAGAAAAGAGTTTTTATCTTCCCCTCACCCCACCCTCTCCCCGCTTGGGGAGAGGGCTTAAAGCAACCTTATAATACGTTTTAGTATTGGCTGAAGCTTATACGTAATCAGGTAGTTATATACAAGCCACAGCTTGATTAAAAAATAAGAATTCGTAGGGTAGACTTCAGTCCGCCATAAAGGTATTTTTTTAGGCCAGTGTCCAGTCTATAATTTCAACCTGTAGTTAGTTAATAGGCATGATAAATAAACTATAAAAACAACACATTAATCATTTACTATCAATGAATTGAACAACCTACTTAAAGTAACTTACGGCATATAGTTAATGTAGCATAATGTACTTTATGAAGAGATCCATGTGGAACATTCCAGCCTTAATACCTCAATTAGCAATAGAAAAAAGTCGAATTTTAGTTTAAATATCATTATTTAACTAAATAGATTAAATTTTATAAGCCAAAAAGCCAATAAAAGTGAATATTTACTCCATTGCTTATAAAAGTAGCGATGAATCTAATACAAATAATATCGACCCTTGCCTTTTAAGCCCGCCCTTACTTCAATGTACTTTCAATACAACAACAATAATATACTTTACTTTAAAATCAGTACATTAACAAATATACTTAATGCATAGCATTACTATAATATAAACCCTTTTTGTAACTGTTCAGCGTGTTTTTATACCATATAATAAAATAATTAAGCTATTGTATTTGGTTTATAGCCCTTATGATTTATGATGTTTAAATACACCAAGCAGCTTCTAATTAGTTTTATTATCTATTCTTAAGTTTTTCAGGGTCAATCAATGACTGCTTAATTCTATTAAATGATTTTAATTGTGCATCCACTCTAGCATTGAATGAGCCATTAGGATAAAGGCCTTTATTATTTTTGACCCCAGGTTCTATATCAGTTAATAAATGCAATGCCTCATCAACGGTTTCTACCGCATAGACATGAAACTGCCCCGCTTTTACAGCGTGAACGACATCCCAACGCAACATGAGGTATTTAATATTACTGGCTGGAATAATGACACCTTGAGTACCTGTTAATCCTTGTTTTGTACAGATATCAAAAAAACCTTCAATTTTTTCATTCACACCACCTATAGGCTGAACCTGAGCTAATTGATTAATTGATCCCGTAATGGCAAGGTCTTGTCGCAATGGGGTTTCTGCTAAAGATGACAGAATGACACATAACTCTGCCAATGATGCACTGTCCCCTTCAACCTGCCCATAAGATTGTTCAAAAACCAGACTTGCACTCATAGAAAAAGTAGTTGTACGCGCATAACGAGAAGCGATAAGACTAGATAGAATAAGTACACCTTTTGAATGGATGGGGCCACCTAAATCGGTTTCTTTTTCTATATCAATAACTTTACCATTCCCTAATCGTGTGGTTGCCGTTACTCGTGTTGGTTGTCCAAAAGAAAACTCACCTAATTGTAAAACTGATAAAGCATTAATTTGTCCGACGACTTTACCTTCTATATCAATAAGAACCGTACCTCGATGAATATTTTCATACATTTTTTCACGAATTCTATCTAGGCGATAAACCTTCTTTTCTATTGCCTGCTGTACATCACTACTCGTAATAATATCGTGACCATTAAATTTTGCCCAATAATCAGACTCAATTAATAAATCTTTGATACTTCTTAAATGAGTGGATAGTTTCTCAGCATCCCCTGTAAGTCGCGCACTTTGTTCGATAATTCTAGCTATCGCTTGTGAATTAAGTGGGTGTAGTTTTTCACTTCTGGCGATAGTGGCTAATAACCGCGCATACTCTTCTTCTGCATTAATTCGAGTAACCGAATCATCAAAATCAGCAGCAATCTTAAATAAATCCTGAAACTCAGGGTCATATTGATTCATCATGTAATAAATCAGCCGATCCCCAAAAATAATAACCTTAAAATTAAGAGGAATAGGTTCGGGTTCAAGTGAAGAGGTACTAATCAAACTTAAAGAGCGCTCTAGTGATTCGATTCTTATTTCATTAGATTGCAGTGTTCTCTTAAGGGTTTCCCAGGCATAAGGTTGCGTCAGTAGTTTACGTGCATCCAAAATTAAATATCCACCATTAGCCTTATGAAAAGCGCCAGGCTTTATCATGGTAAAATTAGTAGTCAAAGCCCCCATAAAAGCCTGATGATCAACACGACCTAATAAGTTTGAAAAATTGGGATGGTCTTCATAAACGATAGGAGCAGAGGATTTATTACCATTAGAAATGATCAAGTTAACCTGATATCGATTCAACGGACTTTCTTCTTTCACCCCTGCCATAAAAGGCAGAGGTTGCTCAGTTTGAGGAATAAAATCTCGTACATGCGCTAAAATATCAGCATCGACATCATTAAGATAAGCGAGTACTTTTTTATGTTGCGCATATTTAGTTTTTAATTCTTCAATAGAATGATTAACGGCCAATGCAGCAACTTCTCTATTTAAGGCCTGCATTTTACGTTTAGCTTCTTTACGCCAGATAGGAAACTTTCTGAGCAATTTTTGTAAGCGTTTTTGTAAGGAAACAATTTCTTCCTGATATTTTTTCTGAACAGTGCTATCTAACTTATTAAATTGTTCTGAATTAATAATTTCTTTTTTATCATCTATTGGCGTAAAAGCGTAGCCAGTCGGTGTTTCTGTAAGAATAATATGTGTTTTTAATGCCTCATCTCTCAGTTGGCTAATTTCAGCAATTTCCATTTTTCGATATTGCTCTTCTATTTCCTCTCTTTTTGATCGATATTCATCACCATCAAAAGCAACAGGAATAGCAACACTGAGTTCATCAATCAATTGTTCCATATCTTGATGAAACACTTCCCCTTTTCCTGCCGAAAACTCTATTGCATAAGGTTTTGCTGGCTCACTAAAATTATTGATGTAACACCAATCAGAAGGGGTTTCCAATTGTTTGGATTCATGATCAAGCAATTGACAAATTGTTGTCAGTTTACCTGTACCTGAAGGCGCAAGCGCAAAAATATTATAGCCTTTTTGTTCAATTCGTAACCCAAAGTTAATTGAATCAATCGCTCTGTCCTGCCCCAAAGAAACGGTGATATCCTCCAATTCATCAGTATTTTTAAAATGAAATTTTTCAATATTACAAGGCTTGTATAATTGATAAGAATCCAATGATTTATTTTTCATTTTTATATTGTTATTCTAATAAGGATATTTTTATTTTTTAGCAGAGTGTAGCAATTAGTCAATCAAAAATGCATTATTAACAGATATTTTTTAATATTAAGCCTATAAACTAAACACAGATTACACGCTGTAGATTGGACGACTAAAATTTATATAGCAAGATTTTCTTCAACAACTGAATTTAGAATTGGCTTATTAATAGAGCGACTTAGAAGGCAGAAAGCATCACCCAAAGTTTATACAAAGATCAACCTATCTAGAATAAAAGCATAGATTGGAGGCTTCTTTATATAACTAAGGCAGATATTTTATAAGCGATACCTTAAGAAATCTCTGATCAAGTCCAATTTTTTTAGCTTGCTAAAACTGCAATCATAAATGATAGCTATAGCTAATCGAGAATATAGACTTCAATGTATAAAAACGTTCATTCAACTAAATATCACCCCATCGATGATAGGCAATGCCTGTTTAATATGTTCAAAACCATGCGAACCTCCGTCATAACCTACCACATTTGCTTTATCTTTATATAAAGACAAAGTATTTGCAGAATCAATTAATTCATCTGCCATATCTAACAAAATAGTTCTATCCATAGATTGTGAGCTGTTAATAATTTCCTTTTCATAATAGTTATATTGCTCACAATTATTTTGATCCCACTGATATGCCTGTCCTGTCTCATAATTCTCAGTAACACCTATAAATTGAGGTAACAAATCGCTAGGCGTTATTGCGGGATTAATCATGATCGCCTTACAGCCAGTCTTCATTGCCAAATATTCACTTGTGAACCCACCCATAGATGACCCCATAAAAATAACATCATAAGATTGGTCTAAATACTGATTCCACTGAAACAACATATCCTCAATGATGCCCTCAAAGTCTCTGTAATCAACATTCGGTGTATAAAGTAAAATGTCTTTTTGCGTACAAAATTCTTGCATAACTAGAAGTTTTTCTTTACTCGTTAACAAGTCCCCCTTTATATCTAAAGATGCCGAATTGAACCCATGCAGGTAAATAATTGCTTTTTTCATCATAATTGAACATTCCAAGTAATTTTTTATACCACTATTTACTGTATATTTTACCTGACCTAAGCATAATATTTTAGATCATTTTATTCACCTAAAAGCCGACGGTTTTACCATGACAAAAGGAAATAAAAAAATGGCTATGAACCAAATACAGGCTGCTCTACAGCATTCTAGACTCACATCTTGTTTTAACCTGAGTTTGAGTCATAGCCAAGATAAACAATGTTGTATTTAATTTACTCCCTTGGCATCAAAAACAAACTTATAACGTGATAGAACTCACAAATATTTTTTTGAGTTCACTGTATGATTTAATTACAACAAAAAAAAGTCAATTAATGGTTGGCACTTGGAATTGACTTAAAGGAGCTAAAGAGATGACTACAGCAATAGATGTAAACGCACTTGATAGTCTATTTGACAATCAAAAAAAACTGGATGATATTTTTAATTCTATTTTCGATGATGATTTAGACTCTGCAATATCAATTAATATTCCATCCTCAACGTCATATGAACAAAAAAGTAGCTTAGATATTTATGCTACCGATGATTACTCATTTAGTACAGGGAATGAAATGTTAATTCAGAAAAAACAAAGCATCCCTTATTTTATTATTCCAGTAGTTTTAGAAATTGCAGCTCTCTACTATGGAATAATGTATTTTGTTTATTAATCCCGACGAGATTGGTTTGTCTGACTTTGGCTAAAAGAGAACATTTATTCTATTTCAGAAACAACTAGGTTTTCTTATTAATTAATGATCACTGCCGCCCAATTCAGACAGCTAACTCGTTGATATTATGACAAAGTAAGTTAATATAATTAATCTCGCCTATTTGCCTGGTATTTCAGACCTACGTCTAATGCAACGATTATAACTAAATATTTTTCCAAATACTAAATACCTGCAATACTTCCCTTTTCAATGACCTAGCCTAATCAGCCATAGCTTCTGCAGCTGATGATGGATCAAGCGCATTATTAAATTTACCGGATAAATGCTGAAAGGTAATAAGTCCTATCACTTCTACAAGCTTATCTTCATTAAAGTATCCGCGCAGAGACGATTCATCAAGTCATTATTTACTTATTGATTAAGTCATAGCTTCAACATATTTCAATTCTTAACACCCTCCGGCCTTACTTCAGATCTCTTCCAGACAAAGTCGCATGAAGTTTATCTGTACCTGAGGACTATACCTCACTCATGACCGCGCTAAATATATTTCTGACATAACCAGCTCATTTAAAATAAGCCTAACTTCTCGTAAAAATACATTTAGTCTACACTTACCCTAACCTCAGCTGAATTGAAATGCCTATTCTACTTATGTGTATTAAATAACATGCAGGATTTTATCTGGATTATTATTGCTTCGGCATTTGTTTTGCTTATGCAAGCTGGCTTTACCTGTCTTGAAACAGGTATGGTAAGAAGTAAAAATAGCATTAATGTTGCTATAAAAAATTTAATGGACTTATGCCTATGCAGTGCCATATTTTGGGCTGTGGGTTATGGCATTATGTTTGGTTCATCTATCAATGGCCTGATTGGAAGCAATCATTTTTTCTTTGATGCTGATTTCCGCCCTAAAATACTCGCCTTTTTTGTGTTCCAAATGATGTTCTGCGGTACTGCCATTACCATTATTTCTGGTGCAGTTGCAGAGCGTATGAGTTTTAGTGGTTATATGCTGGTTTCAGCCATCACGTCCATTTTAATTTATCCGGTTGTTGGCCATTGGGTTTGGTCTGGATTAATAACTAATGAATTGACAGGCTGGCTTGGAAAAGCAGGTTTTATTGATTTTGCTGGGTCAACTGTTGTGCATTCTGTTGGCGGCTGGGTTGCATTGGCAGCTGTTATTATTATCGGCCCACGAACGGGTCGATTTGAACAGGATGAAAGACAGATACAAGGCAGTAATTTAACCTTTTCGGTTCTAGGTGTTATTTTACTTTGGTTTGGCTGGTTTGGTTTTAATGCAGGTAGCACGCTGGCTGCTAGTGAAAACATTCCGTTAATTATTATTAATACCTGCCTAGCCGCTGTTTTTGGCGCTTTAACCGCACTATTTGTTCAATATTGGTTTAGCCAGACCGTTAATGTATTATCAGCCATTAATGGTGTGCTCGGTGGCTTGGTAGCAATTACAGCAAGCTGTCATTTAATGACGCCTCTAGCCTCTGTCTGCATCGCTATTGTTGCAGGTGTATTAGTCACTCTAGGCAGTAAATTACTAGAAAAGCATCATATTGATGATGCCATTGGTGTTATTCCTGTTCATCTGTTTTGTGGTGTCTGGGGAACCGTTGCACTGGTTTTCTTTTCAGATGTACATAACTGGAATACAGGTCTGGATTTTGTTCAGCAATTATCAATTCAACTGACGGGGATTGCTGTCATAGGACTCTACTCATTCTCTGTTAGCTATTGTAGTTTAAAAGCTCTCAATGCCGTCTACCCGTTGAGAGTTAGTTTAAAAGCTGAACTTATGGGGTTAAATGTTTCTGAGCATGGTGCAACAACTGAGACGCTTGAACTGTTTAAAGAAATGACTCTACATAGCCAAAAGGGTGATTTTTCTAAACCAGTATATGTTGAACCTTTTACAGAAGCAGGCCAAATAGCAAAACAATATAATCATGTACTTTCTCGGGTCAATAAAGAAATCACCCAAAGAGAACAGGCGATCAATTCTTTTAAAACTAGCGAATCACGAAGAGATGCTATTTTATCTACAGCATTAGACTGTATTATTAGTATTGATAAACAAGGTCTTATTCAAGAGTTTAATCCCGCTGCGGAAAAATGTTTTGGCTATAGCCAGCAACGAGTGAAAGGACGAAGCTTTATCGACTATTTCGTACCTGAAGAACAGAAAAAAGACTTTAAAAGTAATTTAGATAAAAACTTCTCTATTGATAACCGATTATCTCTTGATCGGCATAATAAAATTACTTTACTAAGAATGCATGATGTTGAATTTAATGCTGAACTAACCATCACTAAAGTAGCCTTAAATAATCAACAGACTAAAGAGTTTAATTTACACATCAGAGATATTACTCAGCAAATCAGGCTACAAAGAAAAATGAGTAAGCTTGCTTATCACGATCCATTAACTGATTTATATAACCGTAGTTATTTTATTAAACGATTACAACAGGAAATCGACTATTCCAGTCGACATGAAACCACCATTACTTTAATGTTTTTGGACTTGGATCAGTTTAAAAGCATTAATGATAATTTAGGGCATAAAGCGGGAGACAGTGTATTACAAGTTGTCGCTATGCGTTTAAATCAGGAAATAAAAGAAGGTGATATTATTTGTAGATGGGGGGGAGATGAATTTATTATGTTATTCCCTGAGCTATCTAAGCAATCCTTGGCTATCCAAAAAGCTGAAAATATCTTAACGACTATTAGTGCTGCTTATAATTATCATGGAACTGAATTGGCAATTCGTACCAGCATAGGTATTACTCAAAGTTCGCACAACACGCAACCAGAGCAATTAGTTCAGCAAGCGGATATGGCACTGTATTCAGCAAAAAGAGAGGGTAGAAATACATTTTGCTTCTTTAATCTAGAAATGGAAGAAAAAGCAAATAAAAAGTTCTTTTATGAAGCTGAATTACGCGTCGCTCTTGAACAAAATCAGTTCTTTATGGTTTATCAGCCAAAAGTATCTTGTCAGAATAATAGCATTCAAAGTATGGAAGCTCTATTACGCTGGAATCACCCTAAAGAAGGTTTGATTTCCCCCTCTATTTTCATTCCTATCCTTGAAGAATCAACCTTAATGGAAGATGTCACTCAATGGGTAATAGCCTCTGTATGTAAGCAAATTTCACAATGGAAAAAACAAAACATTTGCCATTTTTATGTTGCTGTCAATATTTCCGGGCGTGATTTTCTAGTCAATAATTTTGACCAGAAAATCAAGAAACACTTACTAGACCATCAGATTGAAGGCCAGCATTTAGAATTTGAAATTACAGAAACAGTGTTAGCAGATAATACTGAAAAATGTATTGAAGTGATGCAAAAAATTAAAAAACTGGGAGTTAGGTTTGCCATTGATGACTTTGGTACAGGATACTCTTCAATGAGTTATCTGAAAAAATTCCCCATTGATACCTTAAAAATTGATAAAGCTTTTATCGATCATTGTGATTCAAATAAAGAAGACCAGGCCATATGTACGGCTATTATTTCATTAGCTAAAAGTCTTAATCTAGAATTAGTAGCGGAAGGTGTTGAAACAGATGCTCAACTAGAGTTTTTAAAACAAATGAAATGTGATTTGTATCAAGGGTACTTATTTAGCCGACCTTTCCCAGCATTAGAAATTAGCCCACTTTTACTTGAATCGTCAGTTAATTAGTTTCGTTAATAGCCTTGGGTAGCCCAACTAATGGGCTAATCAATCATTTTAAGAAAACATGCTGATTCCTTAGGTCACATAGCTAGGTGAATATTATTACCCACTATGCCAAATAGATAATAACAGCCAGATACCCCCAATAAATACATCCACAAACCCCATTAAACCAAAGGGTCATGAGATTTGTAGATATCCTGTATAATTTTAATAATGACCTGTTATCAAGAAGTAAGTTACCCAAAATGTAACCGTGTAAAAATCACAAAATATGGAACGAACGGCTACGGAAAACAACGTGACTATTGTGTAACCATCAGATATTCCCACCTAGACTGACATAGGTATCTACACAAGTATTTTAACTTAATTTTCTACGAGCAAATAAACCAAACAAGGCACTACTAAATAACCAGACAGCAGCTGGAACAGGGACAGCTGAAACATTAATAGTATCACCAGAGACATCAAAATACAGACTATCAGAACTGAATGTAATTCTATAATCAGCATGACCACCAACGTCTGTATTACGAATAGAGTTACCAAAATCAAACCCTTCTTCAGCATCAGATGTACTTAAACGATAATCAGCCATTAGATATAAATATTCACCAGCCGCCAGTTCAACATTGAAAGCGGGGTCACGTCGATAATGAACCGAACCATCTTCTGCACCTTCCAACTCACTTAAACTAGAAAGCTTTATAGTTGGTGTATCAATAGTATCGCAATTATTATTAATGTCATCACAGCGAGCTAAAAGATCAGCCCCAACAAGAGGGTTACCCGTATTTTTATAAAAATACGTATCAGGATCTAAATAAGTAATTTCTCCATCGCCATTGCTGTCATAAGCATCAGTTGCATCATTACTTGTACTTTCAAAGGCTAATACATTAACTTTAAAACTACCAGAATCAAGCATATTAATATTCCAGCGGTCATATGTAGTACCCGTTGCCCCATCAAGCGTTGTGTAAAGAATATTTCCAGAAACTAAAACAGTATTCGCATAGGCAGAATGGAAGGCTATTCCAGGTATTAGTGATATAAGAGTAAGTAATTTTATAGCTCTATTCATAATTGTAATCCTTAAAAAATTGATTTAACGCTCAATTCAATATCAAGGCATCAATCATGCCAATTACCCTCCTACCCTAACACCCCTTAAATATTGTTAAAATAAAGTGACCCTCCCATAAACTCAACTTAGATGTAGTTAAATAACCTATTATTTAAATTAATTCTGAGTTATATGGCTCACGGTTTATCAATTACCCTTAAGGAACCTCTGATCAAGTCCAATTATTTTTAGCTTGCTAAAACGGCCGATATTTTCCACGAAGATCGGCGCAATAGAATGACTATTACGGCTCACTTCATGAAAAATAGCGACCGTTTTTTCTGCGCTAAATTCTAACCAACTTAATCAGAGCGTCCCTAACGGCTATCATTATAAAAGTCACCACTTAATAAACCTAATTTGTACAAAAATAGAGCTTCACTATGTGCCAATTAGGAAACAATAAATTAATACAAATAAACAAATAATTATTTTAAAAAAGCCCGCTAAATTACCTTACATTTTAAAGGCTAACTCTCAATTAATCAGCTAAGTAGTTATTGAATAAAGGATTATTTTTTTATGCACAGGAGTTGTGGATAACTCTGTGAATAAGTTCTCAATATCCCTCTCAAGCCCTTTAAAATATGGCATTTGAATTAAATTGATCACTTTTTATACAAACCATTTATTTGCTTTTATTTCAATGACTTAGCTTTGTCAATATAGAATACTGCTGTTTATTTTATTGAAAAGTTTGACAAAGCAAGCATCATTAAAAAAATGTGTACAAGTCGTTGATTATTTATTTTTACATCCGTTAATAAGCAAATACTACTATAAAAAACAGTCCGTAATAGTCGGATATGGATATCATCAGTCTATTTGTTAATTTTAGAGAGTTTACCCTCTTAAATGACCATTTCCGTAAGCCACCCATTTATAGGTTGTTAACTCATCAGGCCCGACTGGACCACGAGCATGAAGTTTATCTGTACTAATACCCACAACCGATCCTAAACCATAATCGCCGCCGCCAGACAATCTTGTCGATGCATTGATCAATACAGAGGCTGAATCAACCTGCTGCTCAAATATTTGAGCGATGCTCAAGCTTTGAGTCACAATGCTGTCTGTATGCCCAGAACCATAGTGATTAATATGCTCAATAGCCTGTTCAATATCATTAACCATTTTGATTGACAAAATGGGGGCTAAATATTCAGTATGCCAATCCTCTTCAGTTGCTGCTGATATACCTGGCAATATCTTCTGTGTTTGCTCACAACCACGCAATTCAATGTTATTTGAGTTAAATGCAGACTGTAGCAAGGGTAATATAAGTTCAGCGCACTTTTTGTCAATTAATAAGGTTTCCAGGGCATTACAGACCTGAATACTTTGACACTTGGAATTAATCGCTAAGTCAACGGCTTGTGTTCTATCAGCATCTTCAGCTATATATAAATGACAAATTCCATCATAATGCTTAATCACAGGGATTCGGGTCCCTTCTGCTATTCGCTTAATCAAGCCCTTACCACCCCGCGGAATTAATACATCCACATATTCATCCATTTTAAGCAATTCACCCACCGCTTCATGCCCTGGGATACGAATAATCTGTATCGCATGTTCTGGCAAACCCACCTCAACAGCACCTTTAATCATGGCATCGGTGAGTAAGGTATTGGTTTTAATAGCTTCTGACCCACCCCTTAAAATAACGGCATTACCACTTTTGATGCAGACGGCCGCCGCATCGGTAGTAACATTGGGGCGTGATTCATAAATAATACCGATAACACCAAGCGGTACTGACTTTTTGTATACCTTTAACCCCTCTGGATTGGTATGTCCTTCCAGCACACGGTTAAGTGGATCCGCTCGCTGAGTCACCTTTCTGAGTCTGGAAAGCATGTATTGAAAGACTTTTTCATCGATAGTCAGACGCTTAACCATTGCAGCTGACAACCCTTCTTGCTTGGCTTTTAAGACTTCCTGAGCATTAACTTCCAGCACCTGCTGTTTAACCGATTCCAACGCATCTGCCATTTTCAAAAGAGCCAGGTTGCGAACTGCCTCGGAGCTTGATAATAACTGCCTAGCAGCAACAGAACTTTGTCTGGCAATCACTTCAACGGTACTGGTATTCATATTTTATATAAGGTGTTTTTTGAAAGGGTGAAGATTAGCAGTAAATCAATCACTGTACAAACCTACATTTATAAAAAAACACCATCGATCAAAGGTTCTTAAATACGCCTTTTATCGTATTTTGTATCAATGAACTGGTCACACCAACTAAAGATCGTTCTTTTTGTAAGGCTTCATCCTCTGCCTGAGCATCTTTTAAAATATCTCGATATGAACGATTAACATTTTCAGCAAACTCAGTATTTTTCTTATCGGCCTGATCCTGAATATCAGCTAATGTTTTGTTTGGCTCTGGATCATAGCGCTTATCGATCTCATCAGCCAAATCTCTAAGGCTTTTGCCTATCCCCAAAAGTTGTTCAGATGAATGAGACCTCTCTCCTGTAAGCCCAAAGCGCTTGCCAATTTCTTCAGCTAAATTAAACCCATAGACAACATCTTCCTGCTCTTCTTGCTGGAAATCATATTCAATATAAATATCCAGAGGGTCCGTAGCCTTTTCATCAAATGCAATATTGGCACTTTCCAGCGTGTAACACAAGCCATCTACAAACTGTATTCTGACGCGCTCTATTTCTTCAAAAATAAAATCTTCAGTTAATTTATTTACAATGTATTTCACTATTACCCCCTACTGGCACTTAAGGAACCTCTGATCAAGTCCAATTATTTATTGTATAAGCTGAATAATAACAGATATATCCTTTGCTTCTGTTTTTGATGATTTGTGTAAAGAAACATGAGGGTATCTTTTCCCTCTTCGCCATTCTGGCTCATAAGCAAAATGTTGGGCACATGCTGTTGAGTAGCCCTGCTTATTACAATCAAATAAAACAACCCCATCTTCATATCCAACCCAAACATTGCGCTTAAGGTATCGATGCTTACCCGTTGCATTAAATGTTATGCTTTTTCTCTCTCCATCAGCTAATCTGAAAGAAATAGGCTGGTAGGATTTATGCTTGCCATTAAAATCAATTCTACCCTTTTGAATGGTGACCCTAACTAAATCTCCAAATGTTCCATAGCCATGATAAATATCTTCAACTTTCTGTTTTTTTTCAGCTGCAATCAGAGCTAATTGAATTTTTCGCTGTTTTTCTCGTTCATAACGCTGTTGTTGCGCAATAAGACGCCCTTCCGCTTTAGTTTTTTCAACCGAATTGTAGCCTTTAATGGTTTCTAATCGTTCATTTTTATCTAATAACTGCCATTGATCTTCAGGCACGCCATAAATTCTATTAGTACATGCTGAAACTAATGAAAATGCAGTGATAAGAATAAAAATTCTAATTCTCAATTTAGGTGGTTTAACGATCATATTAATAATTGTAAAATTTAAAATAGGATGCTCTGACATTAGAACGCTTTAAGCGTTTTTACAATGACAGGCTTTACTGATTCTGAGTATTTCTTTTTTTATACTCTTTAACTATCTCTCTCACTTCATTCAGTTCAAACTCATACTTTCTTTTTAACAAACCAATCTTCTCTTCAACTGATACCTGTTCAGGTAATTTTAAAGCAGCCACAATATAATTGGCAGGCACGCCTGTTGAATCCTCGATATCCTTAAGCGTCAATGATCCACGAATTGAAATAGCATTATATTGATGGCTAGAAAGCAATGAGGTATTTGTGCTACTTAAATCTTTTTCTACAGGGGCTAATAAGGGTGCCATAGCAAGTGCAATGACAGCAAAAAAACCAACAACACCCAATCCAAGCCGGAATCCAGATCCTTCATGAGGCCGACCAGCAATCATACTCACAATCCATCGCCAATGTAACAGTAAATGAAAGGTCAGAACAGAGAAAAACAGCATTGAAACCCAAAAATGAATACCGCCCCATTCATGTCGATCAAAACCCCAGACAGCAGAGTAACTACCACTACCAGGCGGCAGAATATACCGCATAAGAATACCCGTTGTGGTGAGTACAACAAAACCTATAAAGGCGACAACATCAACAATAAAATTAATTTTTGTACGTTTCATGATTTATCTACACTGCCCCGTAACCGCCACCTGCTGGCGTTTTTATTTCTAAACAATCGCCTTGTTGTAAAGTTATTTGTACACAGCTATCCAATTTAATAACATCACCATTAAACCGAATCACGGTATTTTCCCCCATAGCCCCAACACAGCCTCCGTGTAGTCCAAATGCTGGTTTAATACGATGACTTGACAGAATACTTGCCGTCATTGGAGTAAGGAATTTTATTTTTCTAAGCACTCCATTCCCCCCCGTAAACTGTCCTTTTCCACCACTATTCTCACGAATAGAAAATTGTTCTAATAGTACGGGAAACCGCCACTCTAAAACTTCAGGGTCTGTAATTCGCGAATTAGTCATATGCGTTTGCACCGCATCACAGCCATTAAAACCATCTCCTGCACCAGCACCACCACAGATAGTTTCATAATATTGATACTGATCATTACCAAAGGTCAGGTTATTCATGGTGCCCTGTGAACCTGCCAACACACCTAACGCACCATATAAAGCATCAACAATATGCTGAGAGGTTTCCACATTACCAGCCACTACCGCTGCAGGATATTGGGGATTTAGCATACTGTCTTCTGGAATAATAATTTCCAGTGGTTGCAAACAGCCTGCATTTAAAGGAATATCATCATTAACCAGTGTTCTAAACACATACAACACAGCGGCTTTACAAACAGCAGCGGGGGCATTGAAATTATTATTTAATTGCGGACTGGTGCCTGTAAAATCAATGATTGCGCTTTGTTTTTCAGCATTTATACTGATATTAACAACAATTTTCGCGCCATTATCCAACACTTGCTCAAACTTTCCACTGACTAAGCTCGGTAATAAACGACGTACCGTTTCAGCTGCATTGTTTTGTACATGCTGCATATAACTTTGCACGGTAGCTAAAGAATAGTGAGACACCATTTTCTTAAGCTCTAATACGCCTTTATTATTAGCGGCAATTTGTGCCTGTAGATCGGCAATATTTTGTTCACAATTACGGGCTGGGTAATCAGAAGACTGTAACCATTCACGTACTGTTTGTTCCTGAAACTGATCATCCTGTACAATTTTTAAGCCCGCGCTTAATAAGCCTTCTTCACTAATATGTTGACTATACGCAGGCATAGAAGCCGCAGTAATCCCTCCTACATCAGCATGGTGCCCCCTAGAGGCCACATAAAACAGTAACTCATCTTGATCAGAAAAAACGGGGCTTACCACGGTAATATCGGGTAAATGAGTCCCCCCTTGATACGGTGAATTTAATAAATAGACTTCACCTTGCCGAATGCTTTCAGCTTTTAATAAGGCCTGTACCGCCTCCCCCATTGAACCTAAATGCACGGGGATATGTGGTGCATTAGCGATTAATTCACCTTGTTGATTAAATAAAGCACAGGAAAAATCCAGACGCTCTTTAATATTGACCGAATAAGCTGTTTTTTGTAGCACAAAGCCCATTTGCTCTGCAATGGACATAAATAGCTTATTAAATATCTCCAGCATCACAGGATCAACCTGCGTTCCAATGGCATTTTGTTGCTGTAAAGCTTGTGTCCGAATCAGAATTAAATCTCGTTCCGGACTCACTTGAGCCTGCCACTCAGGTTCTATAATAATTGTTGAAGTCGGCTCAATAATAATTGCCGCTCCCGTTATAATTTGTCCTACTGCCAATTCTGAGCGTTGATAAACAGGGGTATCATGAAAATGATTATCACTAAACATCGGCACCCTTTTTAACGGTTGTGCCTGTTGTTTTTCCATTTCAGGGATAAATTCTTCAACCGTTTGATTCTTTGCAATCACCTCAACTAATAAAGACTCAATAATTAAGGCTTTATCGCGATATTTAAAGCCAAATTGCTGTTGATATGAAGCTTCAAATTCACTGAACATACAATCTTTATCTGTATAAGACACAGCCAAGGCAGTATCCGTCCCCTTATAACGTAAATAGATCTGACAAATAAAGCTGATCGGCTGATCATCTTGCGCTTGTTGGCGTATTTCAATTTCACCTTGCTGCTTTAATTCAGCAAAGATTGTATCTAACTGCTCCTTAGTGACATCATCCCAGGGTAACTCTAAGGCTTTATCTTTTAATAACCGAAAATCAGCCAAGCCCATCCCATAAGCCGATAAAACACCAGCAAAGGGATGAATCATAATGGTTTTCATGCCCAGCCTGTCTGCAACTTTGCAGGCATGTTGCCCCCCAGCCGCGCCATAACAACACAGCGTATATTCCGAAACATTATAGCCTTTTTGGACAGAGATCTTTTTAATTGCTGTAGCCATATTTTCTACGGCAATGGTTAAAAAACCTTCTGCGACTTGTTCTATACTCGGCTCACTCGTGGTTTTTTGCTTTATTTCAGCGGCAAGTTCGCCGAACAATTGTTTTACTCGCTGATGATCTAAGGATAATCCGCCATTTTTACCAAAAACCTTAGGGAATAAAGGCAGCTTACCCAGCATCACATTAGCATCGGTAACAGTTAATCCTCCACCGCGTCTATAAGCCGCTGGCCCAGGATTGGCACCTGCTGATTCAGGCCCTACCCGATAACGCATCCCATCAAAACACAGTAATGATCCTCCTCCCGCTGCAACGGTATGAATATTCATCATCGGCACACGCATGCGAACACCTGCCACTTCAGTTTCAAAACTGCGCTCTAACTCGCCACAATAATGGGCGACATCAGTCGAAGTCCCTCCCATATCGAAAGCAATAATTTTATTAAAATCTGCGCGTTCAGCGGTGGCTATTGCCCCCACAATACCTCCAGCTGGCCCAGATAAAATACTGTCTTTACCTTGAAAGCACTGTGCATCCGCCAATCCACCATTTGATTGCATAAACATTAATCGAGGTGGATTTTTAGCCGCTAAACCTTCTGCTACTTGAGCAACATAACGCCTTAATATCGGTGATAAATAAGCATCAACTACGGTCGTATCACCACGACTGACAATTTTCATAAAGGGACTGGCTTGATGAGAAATTGAAATCTGCGGGAAACCAATTGCTTTTGCTAATTCAGCCAACTGTAATTCATGTTTGGGATAACGCCAGGCATGCATCAATACAATAGCAATGGCTCGAAAACCTTTATCATATAACTGTTGTAATGATTGCCTAGAAAGCTCTGTATCTAATGGGGACAGGACATCTCCCTTAACATTAACCCTTTCATCGACTTCCAAAACCTCAGAATAAAGCAATTCAGGTAATTGAATATTTAAGGCAAAAATATCAGGTCTATTTTGATACCCTATGCGTAAACAATCTTTAAAACCTGAGGTGATTAATAATGCCGTTGGCTCGCCTTTACGCTCTAAAAGTGCATTCGTGCCCACCGTTGTGCCCATTTTAACTGCAGCAATATTATCACCATCAAGCTCACCCCCTAATAACTGACGCATGGCTTCTAGTGCAGCATCTTGATATTGCTCTGGGTTTTCAGACAGTAATTTACGAGTTAGCAATTGACCGTTGGGTTTGCGAGCCACAACATCGGTAAATGTGCCGCCCCTATCGATCCAAAATTGCCAGCGTTTGTCTGAATTAATTGTCATAGTTAAAATGTATTATTAAGTTTTCTGGTAATTATTTCATAATCTGAATAACGAACCAACAATAGAAGTTTTAGTCTGATAAACTTAAAAAATAAGATAACTATTCAGCGTATTAATTAAAGCCCTTGATGTTGGAGCGTCCGCCCTCGGCGCGATTGATAATGAATTATTTTTAGAGAAAAGAGCATGGTTATATTCGCGCCGAGGGCGGACGCTCCTACAAAGTACAGTTAATCAAAGACACTGAACAGTTACAAAATAAGATGATAGATTATCTTTTGGAATTCCCCATTCCCTCTCACTTTCACCCAAACTAATAAATGAACGAACATTTCCAGTCATTAATTCTTCAAGCAACCTCAGCCGAAAAGTTATACAAAATTGAATCTATTCAAAGTTTATGGAGTGGCTATGGAGAAATCGTCCGCTATGGCTTGCAAGGCAGTGAATCTAAAACGGTAGTCGTTAAACATGTAAAGTTGCCAGAACAAACCCTTCACCCACGAGGCTGGAATACAGATTTATCACATCAAAGAAAAATCACCTCCTATCAGGTAGAAATTGCCTGGTATGCTCAATGGAGTAACCGCTGTAGCAATGACTGTCGAGTGCCTCACTGTTTAGCCACTGAATCAGCAGAAAATGAAATGTTTATTCTGTTAGAAGATTTGGACAGTGCTGGTTTTGAACTACGCAAAACGGATGTAAGTACTCAAGATATTAAAGCCTGTTTATCCTGGTTAGCCCATTTTCACGCCAGCTTTATGAATCAGTCGCCTGACAATTTATGGCCTATCGGTACCTATTGGCATTTGGCAACCCGCCCAGACGAACTGGATGCTTTACAAGATAAAGCACTAAAAAATACAGCACAGTTAATTGATCAAAAATTAAACAACTGTCAATTCCAAACCTTTGTCCATGGCGATGCAAAACTGGCCAACTTTTGTTTTAGCTCCCGAGGAAATCAAGTCGCTGCAGTGGATTTTCAGTATATTGGTGGCGGTTGTGGAATGAAAGATGTTGCCTACTTTATGGGTAGTTGTTTAAATGAACATCAATGCCAGCAACAACAAGAAAAGTTATTGGATTACTACTTCTCAACCTTAAAACAAGCCTTAGCTAAACAACAGAAAAATATTGACGCCAGAGCGGTAGAAATTGAATGGCGTGCCTTATACCCTTTTGCATGGACCGATTTTCATCGTTTTATTAAAGGTTGGAGCCCAGGACACTGGAAAATAAATAGTTACAGTGAGCAAATGGCACGAGAAGTGATTGCTGAATTAAACATCAATAAGAATTAAGATGAAACTGAGCCAAAATGATTTATTTTTATTAAGCCAATGTGCCATTTCCGCCGCTTTTCAGGCCGGACATATCATCAATCAATTTAGCAGCAGTAAAGTCAACGTTCATCTAAAACAGGGCGGTAGTACTTTTGCCTCGCAAGTGGTGACCGAAGTGGATCATTTAAGCCAGGCTATTATTCTAAAAACCTTAACCCCCACCTGTAAACAATTTGACCTAGCACTTTTAACCGAAGAAAGCCCAGATGATCATCAGAGACTAGAAAAAGATTTTTTCTGGTGCATAGATCCCTTAGATGGCACCCTACCCTTTACTGAATCAGCACCAGGCTACTCCGTTGCAATCGCTCTAGTCTCACGCCAAGGCACACCCTATATCGGCGTAGTTTATGACCCCGTAGAACAAACACTTTACCATGCCATTAAAGGACAAGGTGCTTTCCGCAATAGCACGCCTTGGCAATTACCAAACCAAGAGGCAAACAAACAAGATCTCACCTTTATAACTGATCGCAGCTTTATTCAACATAAAGACTACTCCAAAGTCATTAATCAACTTAAAACCTTAGGCTATGGAAAACTTAATGTTATTCAACACGGCGGAGCCACCATGAACGCCCTTTGGGTGATAGAACAATCTCCCGCCTGTTATTTTAAATTCCCTAAAACTGAAAATGGTGGGGGTAGTTTATGGGATTTTGCTGCAACGGCCTGTTTGTTTAATGAATCTAATGTGCATGCAAGTGATATCTATGGCCAAGCTTTAGATTTAAACCGAACAGATTCTACTTTTATGAATCATAAAGGCATCATCTATGCAACAGAGTCTGAGTTAGCTAAACAAATATCAATATTTTACAATCAGCTGATTAGCTAAATACCGCGCTTAAAAGTGCCACCTTCAATAGTTTTATCAATAAACTTTCATGACTATATACAAACCACAGCTTGATTGAAAAACAAGGGTTTGTAGGATGGACTTCAGTCAGCCCTACAGGCACTTTATAACAGTCTTACAGACTGATTTCTAACCACAATCGTGACCGCGCGAAGTCTATCTGTATAGATTAGGGGTAAAAAGGTCTCATCTTATTGTAATTAAATTTCAACAATCTTATTTTGGTCGAAATTATCGACTACTTTTCTACCGACATAACCTCTTGGGTTACTTAAAATCCTTGCACCAGCAATTCTATAATCACCTGGACTATGAATATGGCCATGAAACCAGGCTTCAATTTCATATTCATGAAACAAATACTTCAAATCTGTACAGTAAGCAATTTTCTTTAATTTATTCCTCGAATCATCCCAGCTCCACTCAGTCGGTGCATGATGTGTAACAACCACCGTTTTTCCTTCATAGGGTTTGGCTAATTCTTTTTCTAACCATCTCCGAGAGTAATGATGAAGTTTGCTAAAGGTTGCTTGGTCAAAAGGCCCATCATTGAATGTTATTTTTCTAAAATCATTTAAGGTCTTACCTAAAGCAACTGATTTTTTTTCACCAGCCAGCAATAAGTCAGCCCATAAACTACACCCTAAAAACCGTACATCTTTATATATAAAAGTATCATTTTCAAGAAAATGGATGGCTGTACCCGCACATTCCTCTCTTAACATTTTTATGGTTTGATTATATTCTTTGCTATAGAACTCATGGTTCCCCGCCACATAAACAACAGGTTTATTAAGCTGCTTAAGCCAATCAAGGCCCTGTTTAAAAATACCAATATCACCTGCTGCAACAATAATATCTGCATCATTATCAGGTGAATCTTGAGGTCCAAATTCTAAATGAACATCAGAAAAATAATTTATCCGCACAATTTAACTCTTAATGACTATCATGGATGGAGTATAATCTTTAAGTATATCACTTGTCTCTTAAATGGGTGACAACTCAATTTAAGATTCGTTACATCTTATTAATTCATAAAAGCATCATGTCAATTAGCCCTAGAAAACAGACCCAACAAGTTTCAGTTGGCGATATTAAAGTCGGCGGTGGAGCCCCTATTGTTGTTCAATCCATGACCAACACCGATACTGCAGATATTGCAGGTTCAGTTAAACAAATAATGGAACTCTCTCGAGCAGGTTCAGAGCTTGTCAGAGTAACAGTAAATACTGAAGAGGCCGCTAAAGCAGTACCTGAAATCCATAATCAACTCATTCAGAAAGGTTTTTCAGTGCCTATTGTGGGTGATTTTCATTTCAATGGTCACAAATTATTAGAAAAATACCCTGAATGCGCCCAAACACTTGCTAAATATAGAATTAATCCAGGAAATGTGGGTCGAGGCAAAAATCGTGACCCTCAATTCCAGCAAATGATTGAGTTTGCTTGTCAATACAACAAACCTGTACGTATTGGTGTTAATGGCGGTAGTTTAGATCAATCGGTTTTGATGCGTTTATTAGATGAAAATAGACTGTTAGATACCCCTCAGGAATTACCGGCTATTACGCGTGAAGCCATTGTTGTTTCTGCATTGGAAAGTGCGGCAAAAGCTCAGGAATATGGACTAGCCAAAGATAAAATTATTTTGTCATGCAAAATCAGTAATGTTCAAGAGTTAATTAGTATCTATCAAGACCTTGCTGATCGCTGTGATTATGCATTGCATCTTGGCCTAACTGAAGCGGGTATGGGCTCTAAAGGCATTGTCTCATCATCGGCTGCCTTATCCGTACTAATGCAACAAGGTATTGGTGACACTATTCGTATTTCATTAACACCTGAGCCTGGTGGTGATAGAACCAATGAAGTCATCGTTGGTCAAGAATTACTACAGACTATGGGCTTTCGTTCTTTTACCCCAATGGTTATAGCATGTCCTGGATGTGGTAGAACAACCAGTGACTACTTTCAAAAACTGGCTCAAGATATTCAATCTTTCTTGCGCAATCAAATGCCTGTCTGGAAAGGGAAATACAAAGGTGTTGAAGAGATGGAAGTTGCTGTGATGGGGTGTGTTGTTAATGGCCCAGGAGAAAGTAAGAATGCAAATATTGGCATTAGTTTACCTGGAACAGGTGAAACACCTGTCGCACCTGTTTATGAAGATGGTGAAAAAACAGTGACATTAAAAGGCGATAAAATTGCTGAAGAATTTCAGGAATTAGTTGAGCGTTATATTGAATCTCATTACGGAACTCACTAATAGATTTAGTGACGAAGTGCAGTGAATAAAAAAGGGCTTAGTCTGATCAGACTAAGCCCTTTTTTTTAAATTAAATTTAGCAAACTAAAACAAGCCCGCTACCTTTAATTTATTAACCTTCTATAGTTGTCCACTTCGCTGCTAATTTTCCAGATGCAATACCAAAACCTACACCAAGAATAAGAGAGAAAGAGATAATTAATAGAGGGTTACTCCATCCAGCAGATAGTAAAACATCTGCATTTAAAATATCAGGTGTTTGCAACATGTATGCAAAAGTAGCCGAATAACCAAGCACTGTTGCTGGAATACAAGATAGTATTTTAAGGTTTGCAGCCAAACATGAAACAATCACAGAAATAGTAACAACAATAGCTGCCATAAATGGAAAGCCAAGTGCTGCATCAGCAGGAATATTGGTTAACTGAACTGCTGCATACCATGCCATCACCACACCAAATACACTACAAATAGCAACATTTTTTGCAGCAGCATCATCACCGCCTATGGCAAAATAAGCAGCCCAAGAAATAGTTAAAGCCCAGATGAAAAAGACACCTGCAAGTGGCCCTACAGCCAAAAATGTTGCAAGCCCAGCTAAAACACCAATACTCACAGAAAGTGCAGTAAGACCATTCATATTAAAATCTCCAAAATCCAGCCTCATTTATAATTATTAATTAAGCTTCACAGAGAGGCAATCACGCGAAACCTAACAAAATACTCAACAAAAGCAGTAGTACAACCCATTACGCCAAAGTATTCAACAAATTTAAGCATACCAGAACAAATTATGCAAAATTCAATATTGTTAATAGGGCAATTATTAAGGAACCTCCGATCAACTCCCATTGGTTTTAGCTTACTAAAACTGACAATATTTCCCACCAAGATCGGCGCAATAGAATGACTATTACGACTCACTTCGTGAAAAATAGCGACCGTTTTTTCTGCGCTAAATTCTAAGCAACTTAATCAGAGGCTCCTTAAGCAATATTTATTTTATTCATTCAACATGCTTTGCTTTATAAATGCAGAAGTCACAGTATCCATCGTAGAAATATGATTAACATACCACTGGGGCCAGGTTGTTGACACATACAAAGCTAAAGCGTTCAGGTCTGCTTTCTCCTCCCATTGTTGAATAATAAAGGCTAACCCCGTCAATGCTTCAACATGTTCAGTGTGGTGACAATGATAAGCAGGAAAACCATATTTTTCCATCATCATGTTTTCTCTATCAAAATGAGCTTTAGTATGCTCTAACCATTGCTTACAAAGTTCAGAGATCTGTGGCGCATTATTCTCCTTGATCACTGCATGTAAACTATTGACTATATCTAACTCTTCTCGATGCACATCATTCATGGCATCCATAGCTACTTGAGGAATATTTTCATATTCCAATACATTACTTATCATTGATATTTACCTTATGTGCTAATTGTTCATTATAAAGAGCTGCTATCAAATTTGCTTGATAAACCATCCCAGTAAGACGTTGTTCAGAATTAATAATAGGTATTTGCCTTATTCCATGTAAAGACATTAATGGAATAAGCTCAGAAATATGGGTTGAATCTGGTAACGCAACAACCGAACTAGTCATGATCAAACCCACAGCTTCAGGTTTTGATGCTGTAATATTAGCGGTACGGCGGATAAAATGCCGAAACTTATCCTGAAAACTTTCATATGCATTTAAATCAATAAATTTAAAAAAATCATTCCAGGTAATAATACCAATAACTCGACGAGCCTTATCAATCACAGGCATTGCTTTTAGCTTGTGAATACGCATAATATTCCAGGCCTCTTCAACCTCTGTGCCAAATTCAACAGCAATCACATCTTTAATCATAATATCTGCACAGGAAATAGAACCTTTAATCCGCTTAAAAGTATTTAATTCAACCTGAGTTAACAGTTGGCTTAATTCTGCATGTGTCATATCGATAAACACATCATTTTTTTCCAAGGCAGCACTGAGGTCTTGCTCTGAAAAACCAACTCGATGACTGGGTTCAATAACATTATGCCTTTGATTTATCTCTTTTTTGACGGGTAAGGCACTCGGGTAGTTTCTCTTCATGATGAAACGATTAATGACGATAGCTAGAAACAACATACTCAGCACATTAATTGCTACTGGAACAAAAACAAAAGAATAGCCTAACGAAGTAAGCGATTCACCTGCCATTATAGGTGTTAGACTGGTTGCGGCAGCAGGAGGATGCAAACAACGCATTATCAGCATGAGTAGAATAGAGCCTCCAACTGCAGTCGCCGCTGCTGTGGATGTTTCTGTAATATTCACCGCACAAGCGACACCGACAACGGCTGAAACCAATTGCCCACCGACAAAAGGCCAAGGTTGAGCTAAAGGACTGCCAGGAATAAAAAATAGAATAATAGCTGATGCACCCATAGAAGCTACAATCATTGGATGATTAGGCCAAGGGAAGGTGATTTTGGTAATTAATGCAATAAAAAAAATGGAACAAAAACAAGCCAGAAGAGAAAGTAATTTGAACTTAATACTTAAGTTGACAGGATCAATGGTTAAGTATTTTAAAAAATGAAATAGTTTCATTAGAGGCTATTGGATAAAAAATTTATAGTTAATTTACCAGTCTTTATCCAGATTTTGAAATAATAGCGTTATTAAAAGCTAAAAAAAGCCATCCTTGGCCTCCAGGGAACCGCTAATCAAGTCCAGTTTTAGCAAGCTAAATCCTAATCGACTTAATCAGGAACTCCCTAGGTAGGTAGCTAACTACCTATGATTTTCTTAAACATAACTTTAGCAGCGCCGCATTTTGGGCATTCCCAATCAGCAGGCACATCAGCCCAAGCTGTTCCAGCAGGAATTCCACTTTTTGGTTCGCCTTTAGCTTCATCATAGATATGCCCACAAGTTTTACACTTATATTGTGCCATTTTTCAGTCCTTAAATTACATTAAAAAAAACATGGTTAAATTTTACAAAACCATAGTCGAATTGTAACCTAAAAAAAAACACATTAACAATAAATCAGATACTAATTCAGATACTTTTATCCCTTATTATCTCTAGGTTAATTAAAAAAATAAGCGTATACTTTGTGCCAGAATTATTACAAATAATGAGAGGGAAAAAGCATGTCCGATCTACAAAAATGGGATGTCGAAGACGAAGCGTTTTGGGAGTCTGAAGGCAAGAAAATAGCTAATCGTAATCTATGGATTTCCATCCCTAGCTTATTAAATGGTTTTGCTGTGTGGTTATACTGGGGAATCATTACAGTACAAATGCTAAACCTTGGCTTTCCTTATGAAAAATCGCAACTATTTACCTTAATGGCGATTGCTGGTTTAACTGGCGCAACCCTTCGTATCCCAAGCAGTTTCTTTATTCGGTTGTGTGGTGGGCGTAATACTATTTTCTTCACTACCCTGCTGTTAATTATCCCTGCATTGGGTGCCGGTATTGCATTGCAAGATAAGAATACACCTTTCTGGGTATTTCAGATTTTAGCCTTACTTTCTGGTTTTGGCGGTGGTAACTTTGCCTCATCCATGTCTAACATCAGTTTTTTCTTTCCGAAAAAAGTTCAAGGCCTAGCGCTTGGCTTAAATGCTGGTTTAGGTAACTTTGGTGTAACGACCATGCAAATCCTAATTCCACTATCAATGACCTTTGGTCTTTTTGGTGCCATGGGTGGAGAATCAATGGTTCTTGAAGCGACTTCAGGTACATTGATTGGTAAAATCCCTGCGGGTACTGAAACGTATATTCAGAATGCGGGCTTTATCTGGTTATTGTTTCTTCTACCTTTAGCTTTTTTCACTTGGTTTGGAATGAACAACATCCGTACTGAAGATGTTTCTCCAATAGCTCGTGGCCCAATAGTCAGTTTTAGCATGATTACTTTTATGCTACTGATTAGTTTTATCAGTGCCATATTTGGTCTTTGGTTAATGCTACCTGAATCTGTTTATGGTTCTGGTTTTCAAGTACCCAAAGAAATTGCCTTGTTTATTGTTATAGCATTAACAGTCTCTTTATTAAAGATCATTCCTGGTCAAATTGGTGACAGCTTAAGTCGCCAATATAAAATTTTTGATAATAAACATACTTGGGTGATGAGTATTATCTACACCATGACTTTTGGTTCATTTATTGGCTTTGCTGCTTGCTTTCCTTTGGCGATTAAAGTTATTTTCGGATATCAACATGTGATGGTTGACGGCGTTATGAATCATGATATAGCTAACCCTAACGGTCCAAGTGCATTAATGTATGCCTGGACTGGTGCATTTATTGGTGCACTTATTCGCCCTTTTGGTGGCATGATTGCTGATAAGTTTGGTGGTGCCTGGGTGACTCATATCTGTTCCTTTATTATGGTACTGAGTGCGGGTGGTGTTGCTTACTATATGAAAGCTGCATATAACTCTGCTACCCCAGAAGAATTCTTTATTCCTTTCCTAATCTTATTTTTGATTTTATTTGCTGCCACAGGGATTGGTAACGGCTCTACTTTTAGAACCATTTCTCAAGTTTTTCCTAAAGAGCAAGTAGGCCCAGTATTAGGTTGGACATCTGCTGTAGCCGCTTACGGTGCCTTCTATATTCCTAAAGTATTTGGTGAGCAAATCAAAGCGACTACACCAGAAGTTGCGTTAATGGGTTTTGCAGCCTTTTATGTGGTTTGTATTATGATTAACTGGTGGTTCTACTTACGCAAAGACGGTGAGTTTTATAATCCATAGACAGTACTAATATTGGTGTATAAAATGCTTTATAATCTTAGCATTTAGAATATAGTCATTATTTCCACCAGAACACTGTCAAGTTTGGAGTTAGTGAATACAACTAGCTCCAAACTGCCATAAATAGAATTATTTAAATCCTAAAATCCAGGAGAAAAATCGATGAGTCATTTTTTAGACCGTCTTAGTTTTTTCAAAAAAGTCCAAAGTACCTTTTCAGGTAATCACGGCATAGTCACTAATGAAGATCGCCAATGGGAAGACGGTTACCGTAACCGCTGGCGCTTTGATAAAGTTGTTCGCTCTACTCACGGTGTAAACTGTACGGGTAGTTGTTCATGGAATATCCATGTTAAAAACGGCTTAGTTGCTTTTGAAATGCAGGCGACAGATTATCCGCGCACACGCCCTGACATGCCAAACCACGAACCGCGTGGTTGTCCACGTGGAGCGAGTTTCTCCTGGTATTTATACAGCCCATTACGTGTTAAGCACCCTTTAATTAGAGAACGTCTAGTTTCTCTCTATAGAGAAGAACGAGCTACGGGTAAAGACCCTGTTGAAGCGTGGGGTGCTATTCAGGAAGATCCAGAAAAACGTAAAAAATACACCGCAGTTCGTGGCCTAGGTGGTTTTGTACGTGTTGACTGGGAAGAAGTTTCTGAAATTATTGCCGCTTCTAATATATACACTATTAAAGAACACGGTCCAGATAGAATAGCGGGCTTTTCCCCTATTCCAGCTATGTCGATGATTAGTTACGCGGCGGGCAGTCGTTATCTCTCATTAATCGGTGGCGCTTGTCTTTCATTTTATGATTGGTACTGTGATTTACCACCAGCTTCACCACAAACATGGGGTGAGCAAACAGATGTACCTGAATCCGCTGACTGGTATAACTCGACTTATATTGTTGTTGCAGGATCAAACTTGCCAATGACTCGTACGCCTGATGCGCATTTCTATTCAGAAGTTCGTTATAAAGGTGCAAAAGTTGTAGCCATTTCTCCTGATTACGCTGAATATGTAAAATTTGCCGATCTTTGGATGCCTGCTAAACAAGGTACAGATGCAGCAATCTTTTTAGCAATGGGTCACGTTGCTTTAAAAGAATTCTTCATTGATAACCAAGATGCTTATTTTGAAGAATACGCACGTACTTATACCGATATGCCAATGTTGGTTATATTAGATGAATATGAAGGATCTTATGTCAATGGTCGTTTTGTTCGTGCTGCTGATTTTGATGATTCTTTAGGCGAAGACAACAACCCAGACTGGAAAACAGTAGTCGTTGATGAAAAAACGGGCGACATTATTGCACCAAACGGTTCAATTGGTTTCCGTTGGGGCGAAGAAGGTAAATGGAATCTTGTTTCTAAGAAAGGAAGAAGAAATACTAAGCCTCGCTTAAGTCTTATTTTTGATAAAGACGATGTTGTTGAAGTATTAATGCCAGATTTTCAATCAGGTGTTGATGTTCCAATGAAACGTAACGTTCCTGTTAAGAAAGTTACTTTAAATGGTAAAGAAGTTTTAGTTGCTACTGTATTTGACTTACAACTAGCTCAATACGGTTTAGACCGTGGTTTAGGTGGAGATATTGCATCAGGATATGATGATGCAAGCATTCCAAATACACCAGCATGGGCTGAAAATATTACGGGTGTAAAACAAGCCGATATTATTCGTAGTGGTCGTGAATTTGCTGATAATGCATCGAAAACCATGGGTAAATCTATGGTTATCTTGGGTGCTGGTTTAAATCACTGGTATCACAATGATATGCACTACCGTGCCATTATGAACTTACTACACATGTGTGGTTGTATTGGTCAAAGTGGTGGTGGCTGGTGTCATTATGTTGGACAAGAAAAACTACGTCCACAAGCAGGATGGGCGCCTGTTGCCTTTGCATTAGATTGGCAAAAACCACCCCGTCACATGAATGGTACAACCTACTTCTACTTTCATACTGACCAATGGCGTTATGAGAAATTAGAAGCCGATGCTTTATTAGCATCTACTGCACAAGGTAATTATAAAGGCCATAACCTAGCTGACTATAACGTAGTGTCTCAACGTTTAGGCTGGTTGCCATCTGCACCTCACTTTAACAAAAACCCTTTGGATATTGTTAAAGATGCTGAAGCTGCGGGTGCAACAGACGAAAAAGGCGTGGCTGATTATTTAGTTGATCAATTAAAATCAGGGGATATTAAATTTGCTTCTGAAGATGTTGATGCACCAGAAAATCATCCTCGTAACTTATTTGTTTGGCGTGCTAACTTAATTGGTTGTAGTG
>Ga0209395_1000461_pt1 | contig 59814 bp, 58 predicted proteins | sample GOMGulsemesocosm_3_FD_184635 | JGI IMG/M metagenome (GOLD analysis project Ga0209395, IMG submission 184635) | Methane-oxidizing microbial communities from mesocosms in the Gulf of Mexico - GOM9D Gulf of Mexico (SPAdes) (version 2) | ecosystem: Environmental > Aquatic > Marine > Cold seeps...
TGCCATTTTCTGCCCAATAGCCTTTAATTGCTTCTACTTGTTGTTCTTCTGTTTGATAAATGTCCACTTCTTCACCTTCGACTAAACGTCTTAAATTAATGTCGTTAATAAACTTGGAATTTGGTCAAATGCCAAGTTTTGTTGTTCTTGTTGTCCACGTAAATATTTAATCATAACTTGTTGCTCAGCAATTTCGTTATCACCCAATATTAACGCGATTTGTGCACCAGACTTATCTGCACGCTTTAATTGTTTTTTCATATTGCCGCCACCGCAGTGACATTGTAATCGAATATTAGGTACTTGATCACGCCACTGTTCAGCTAATGCATTAGCGGCACTTTGTGCATCGTCACCTAAAATAACAATATATGCATCTACCTGAGCGCGCACATTAGTTACCTTCTCTAACTCTGTTAACATAAGTATCAAGCGTTCAATACCTAAGGCAAAACCAAATGCGGGAGTTGCTTTACCACCAAGTTGTTCCACTAAACCATCGTAGCGACCACCAGCACAAATAGTGCCTTGCGCGCCTAATGATGTAGTAACCCACTCAAAGACGGTACGATTATAATAATCTAGACCACGTACTAAACGTTCATTTAATACGTACTTAATGCCCGCTGCATCTAACCGTGCACAAAGGCTAGTAAAATGCGCTTGAGTTTCTTCACCAAAATAATCTGATAGTTTTGGTGCATCCGTTAATGCTTCTTGCACTTGCGGATTTTTGCTATCTAACACTCTAAGTGGGTTAGTATGCATACGACGCTTAGAATCTTCATCAAGTAATTCTTCACGCTCGGTTAAATAGTCAATAAGTGCTAAACGATAATTTGCACGCTCTTCATTCGAACCTAATGAATTCAACTCTAGTGTGACAAATTCATTGATGCCAAGTTCCCGCCATAAGCGAGAAGTTAGTAAAATAATTTCAGCATCGATGTCTGGTGTCGCAATACCAAAGGCTTCTAGGCCAAATTGATGGAATTGACGGTAGCGACCTTTTTGTGGTCTTTCGTGACGAAACATCGGTCCCATGTACCAAAGGCGCTGTTCTTGGTTATATAATAAACCATGTTGAACACCAGCACGTACACAACTTGCCGTCCCTTCTGGACGCAAAGTTAAGCTATCGCCATTCAGGTCATCAAAGGTGTACATTTCTTTTTCTACAATATCGGTTACTTCACCAATACCACGTTTAAAGACTGCGGTAGATTCAAGGATAGGCATGCGAATCTCAGCAAAACCATAATTACTCGCGACACGACGTAATACCGCTTCAACCATTTGCCAAATATTTGTTTCATTTGGTAAGCAATCGTTCATACCGCGTATTGCTTGTAGCGCCTTATTTTTAGCCACTTATTTATTTCTCTCTGTTGTTCTTTATTGTGTGTTAATTTTTACGCAGCGCGCATTATAGCGAATAACGCCCCATACTTAAACGGGAGAATAATTATGCCGAAAATAACACCTAAAATGATTAATCTACTGATTTAACTTCAATTCGATTTTTTTCATTTAATCGCTCGTCCATCGCATGTGCTTTGGCTCGAATACGTTGCTCAAGCTGATCAACCAAATCAGTATTATCAAAGCGTTCTTTTTGACGAAGACCATCAAGGTAGTAACCGCTTTTTTTATTGCCGCCAGTTAACCCTAAATCAGACACCATTGCTTCACCAGGACCATTAACAATACAACCAATAATAGAGACATCCATTGGCGTCATAATGTCTTCAATACGCTCTTCCAGGGCATTTACCGTTGCCACTACATCAAATTCTTGACGTGAACAACTAGGGCAAGCAATTAAATTAATACCACGGCTGCGCAATTTCAACGACTTTAAAATATCGAAGCCTACTTTAATCTCTTCCACTGGATCAGCGGCAAGTGATATACGTAAGGTATCACCAATTCCTTGCGCCAATAACAACCCTAAGCCAACAGAGGATTTAACGGAACCAGCGCGTAAACCACCCGCTTCAGTGATACCTAAATGTAATGGTTTATCAATTTGTTTTGCTAATAATTTATAAGATTCTACTGCCAGAAATACATCTGAAGCTTTAACACTGACTTTAAACTGATCAAAGTTTAATCTATCGAGAATATCGACATGACGCATCGCTGATTCAAACAAGGCTTCTGGTGTGGGCTCGGTGTATTTCTCTTGAATATCTTTTTCTAACGAGCCGCCATTAACCCCTATTCGAATAGGAATGTTATTATCACGAGCACATTCAACAACACTACGAATTCTATTTTCATTACCAATATTGCCAGGATTAATACGCAAACAATCAACGCCATATTCGGCTACTTTTAAGGCAATGCGATAATCAAAATGAATATCCGCAACTAAAGGGACATTCACTTGTTTTTTGATTTCACGAAAGGCTTCTGCTGCATCCATAGTAGGTACACTTACACGGACAATATCAGCACCAACCGCTTCTAATGCCTTAATTTGTGCCACAGTAGCAATAACATCGGTAGTAAGCGTATTAGTCATTGATTGCACCGTAATTGGCGCATCGCCACCAACGGGAACATTACCCACCATAATTTGACGGGATTTACGACGAATGATTGGGGATTCTTTAAACATAATTTATTCTTTTGTAATTCTACATTTGGTCTTTATTGTGAGATTAACGGTAAGGTAAACTTAGCAATATTACCGATATTAAAAGACGATAAATCTACAGGTTTGTTATTAAAATCAATCATCGCCAGTTCCGGTTTACCTAACGTTACCTTTAACGGTGCTTTACCAGTAACAGTCATAACGTAACCTGATTTTTTAACGCCCCACGCAATGCGCTCGCCCGTGGCATCAAAAATATTAACCCAACAGTCACCTGAAAAGGTAAACACGGCTGTGCTAATATTAGGGTCTTGTTCAGCTTTAGTGATAGTTTCAATTTTAGCTTCTAGCTGCTCTTCAAGTACAGCATCTACGCTTACCTCAGAAATAGTTGGCTCAGTAATAATTGGCTCAGGACTTTTTTGTGCACTCTCAACGGATTTAGTGATTTTATCCGTTTCAATTACTTCTGCCTTAGACTCTTCAAGCGCCACAACACTGTTTTTAGCTACACTTAAATCAGCTACATTACTAATATCATTGCTAATTTTTTGTTCTTGTTCTTGTTTGGGATTATCAAACAAATTAATGGATAGTTTTGGCTCTTGTAGCCACCATACCACCATTAAGCCAAACAAAATTGCGACAATTAAATAACTAAACCACATTAAGCGACTATGCTCTGCTTGCTTTTCTGTTAAATTTGAAAAACTTTGCATTTCGCTACGTTGGACTTCAGCCACACCTAGCATGTCATAGGCACTAATTACCTCGTTAATATCAACCGAGACTAATTTAGCATAATTGCGTAAATAACCACGATTAAACGTTGCAGGCAACGACTGGTCAAAAATATCTTGTTCTATTTCTTCGACTAAGTTTGTTCTAAAATTTAACCTTGCGCTTACTTCTTCGATACTGAGTGATAATTTTTTTCGTGCTTCACTCAGCATTAAACCAGGACCAACGACTTCCATATCCTCACAAAGCTCATCCACTTGCTTGGGGTTTTCGGCAGCTAAAACTTCTTCATTCATTATTCAGTCACCGTATTAGGGTTTATTAAGTGTAATCTATCATTAATGCGGATTTTTTTATTACCAGTAAGATTATTCCAACGGCGTAACGCCTTAATTTTGATGTTATATTTGATAGATATACTATATAAAGTATCACCCTTACTTACCACATGCATATCTTGATCATTTTTACGAGCACTGTCATTAGGTTGGATTTCTGTAGAAGTAACAGTTAACGACTTTTCTATTACAGGTGCATCTTCAGTAATCAAGTCAGGCTTCTTCGCGATACTGTGTATCTCTTGATCTTCCAACGGCATTTCTTTTTCAGCTAAGGCTATCACGTCAACTTTAGTATTGGTGAGCAAGGTCTTATCGGTTGCCTGAGATATATTGTTCTCATTAGTTATCTGCTTTTCTTCAACTTTTGGTGCAGCTAAAACAACAACACGTTTACCTTGTTTACTTGGTTGAACTGACGTCGTTTTTTGCTCTGAACCTAAAGTAACCGTTTCAGCACTGCCCATTGTCAAAGCTGCATTGATTGACGTAGGATTCGCTGCAGAAATTGATGTTTTCACTGTAGTATTAATTGCACTTAATGCTGGTGCCACTGCTGCTTGAGTAACCTTTTGAGATGCAACTTTCGATTCTATTGTTTGTTCTACTAAACGAGAACTTTCCACAGGGTTACTTGATAACGCCTTTTTAGGTGACATATTTCTAGGGGATAGTTTCACTACGCGTTTTTTTGATTTAGCGCTTGCTTCACTCTGTTGAGTTAATTGATATCTTTTAGCTAAGCTGTCCGCCTCAATTAACTCAAGTTCGTTCAACAAATACTGTTGTGTTTCCCATGATTGCGGGTACATTTTCACTAACATAGTGCCATAATTTTTAGCGGTACGACGCTGTCCTAGTTTCCAATAAACTTTATATGCTAGCGCTAAAGACTGCGAGGTAAAACGTCGAGTAACCTTTTCAAAGCGTTGTTCGTATGTTTTAGCTTGGGTAAATTCACCCATGGCATATTGTAAACGTACCATTTGAAATAATGTAGATGAATTACCCGGGCTATGCATAACAGCTTTATGCAAATACATTTCTGCTTTTACAAAATTATCTTTTTGTAAAAAACAAGACGATAAATTTTCATAACTTTTAGCGACTAAGATATAAGTTGGAACTGCAATAGCTTTTAAAAGTTGTATTTCTGCAGCCTCTATTTGATCTTGACGACATAAATAGACACCATAATTATTTAAGGTATCAGCATCATCATTTTTAAGTGATAGCGCTTTTTCATATGACTCAATCGTTAATTCATTTTCACCAACAGTTTCATAGTAATGCGCAAACGCTGTATAGACTTGCACCATGTCAGGGGAAAAATTTTTCGCTTTTTCTAAATTTTGCTTCGCTTGGGCCATATTACCCATTCTCAAATAACCTAAACCAAGAGAAATACGCGTTGCCGCCATATCATCTCTATTCGCTTGGTTTTTCACCACTGGCGTATCATTATTTGCAAACTCTTGCGTAACACACCCTGACATTGCCACTAATAATACCGCGACAATAAGTGATGAAATTCGTTTTTTAGTCAAAGATTTATCCCTAATGTATCAACCATAGTTAAATACTATTACTCTTAATTTTTAGATAGTAACGCGATCAGACTATCTTTACCGAAATTTCATCAGCTTTCATCTGTTTTTTTTCTGTTCGTGCATTTTCTTGTGTTTGGGTACGTTTAGTTCGATCGAAAACATCACCCGCTAATTGGCCACATGCTGCATCAATATCTTCACCACGCGGTCGGCGTGTAATAACAGTTAATCCATAGCTTTGTAACACTTTATCAAAACGATCGATACGAGAATTACTTGGCCGTTTATAAGGAGAACCAGGATAAGGGTTAAAAGGGATCAAATTAATTTTACTGGGTAAACCTTTTAATACATGCGCTAACGCATGCGCTTGATCTGTTGAATCATTAACACGATCTAACATCACATATTCGATTGTCGCCTGCTTGTTAGCTTTAGAGCCATCAATATAACGACCTGCCGCAGCAATAAATTCTTCTAATGGGTATTTTTTATTAATTGGCACTAACTCATCACGCAACTTATTGTCAGGGGCATGAATTGAAATAGCTAAGGCACAATCAATTTTAGCTTTTAGCATATCAAGTGCTGGTACAACACCCGAAGTACTTACCGTAACTCGGCGCTTTGATAAACCGTAACCCAAATCATTTAACATGGTATCAAGGGCTGGAATGAGGTTTTTCATATTAAGTAACGGCTCACCCATACCCATCATAACGATATTGGTAATGGGTCTTTTGCCAGTTATACGTGTCGCACCAATATCATTAGCTACTCGCCAGACTTGACCAATAATTTCTGACATGGATAAATTTCGATTAAAGCCTTGCTGAGCAGTAGCACAAAAAGTACATTCAAGTGCACAACCTACCTGTGACGATACACATAAAGTAGCGCGATCATTTTCAGGAATCCAGACAGTTTCAACTTCTTGACCACCTTCTAATACTAAGGCGTATTTAATGGTGCCATCTTTCGACACTTGCTTTTCAGAAATTTCTGGTGCTTTAATTTCACAGTTACGTTGTAGTTTTTCCCTAAGCTTTTTATTTATATTAGTCATTTGTTCAAAATCACTATAACCAAAGTGATAGATCCATTTCATAATTTGATCAGCTCTAAAAGGCTTTTCACCAATAGAATCAAAATAGTCTCGCAACCCTTGATGGTCAAAATTTAATAGATTCACTTTGCTGCTTTTTTTAGCAACGTCTTTGACATTTTCTTTGACGATAGGGTCACTCATACAACAAACTCTCACAATTTATACAGAAAATAACAGGAAAAAGATAAAACAAGGTCGCGAATTGTACGCTTTTCGAGCGGATTTCGCAATTTTATACTCACGTATAAAATACAAAAAGGATTTTACTGATAACTCAGTAAAATCCTTTCGTTTGTAGATCAGAATTTATTCTGACCATCTAGCGCAATAAATTACGCTCGACAAATTAACGAGTACGTGAACAAATTTCTTCATCACTGAAGAAGTAAGCAATTTCACGCGCAGCTGATTCTAAAGCATCAGAACCGTGAGCAGCATTTTCGTCAATTGAATCAGCAAGGTCAGCACGGATAGTACCAGCAAGTGCTTCAGCTGGGTTAGTAGCACCCATGATTTCACGGTTTTTAAGAACAGCGTTTTCGCCTTCTAAAACTTGCACCATTACTGGACCAGAAGTCATAAATTCAACTAAAGCACCAAAGAAAGGACGTTCGCTATGTTCAGCGTAGAAACCTTCAGCTTTTTCTTGGCTTAAGTGAATCATTTTAGAAGCAACAATCTTTAAACCTGCAGTTTCAAAACGGTTGTATATTTGACCAATGAAGTTTTTAGCAACTGCGTCTGGTTTTACGATAGAGAAAGTACGTTCGATAGCCATGATAAGCCCTTTTAATAAATTTAAATTTTAATGTAATTACGCAAATACCGAATCAAAAAATCGACATCTACAAATTTTGGCGCGATTATAAACGAAATCATAGTAAAATCCTAATAATAACCGTTGAATAATTCTCATACATATTTTGCTTCTTTTTTCTGGTCCTTTAGTCTTAGTCATCAAATTAAAATATAAGGCATTTTTTGTTGAAAATGAAAATCGCTCTTTTTATAACATTCACTGAATTACGCTGTAACTCAAGCTGCTTATGATTTCTCCCCTTTATTTGTGCAAGCAAGTAATAAATATTTCACTACCCTTGTCCTTAAATATCATTTTTGCTTGTTACATTTGGTCACATTGTCGAAAAATTTCTGAAATGCTTTCATAGTTCACTGCACGGTAACATTAAAACAACGGCAAGAATATCAATGCAACTTATTAAGCGCACGCATGGCGACGAGCAACCTTATTGGCCAGCAGGACCATTTAAAATCAGATTACCTTTTGTTCATTACCGCTGGGAACTCCCCGAAATGATACAAGGCTTTTTCATGTTCGTGGTTGGTTTGGCCATGATCCCTTTGCTTGAAAGCTATTTAGGTATGCCCTATGAAGCGGCATTAGCTTTTACTTTTATTGCGGGTGTAGGCTATATTTTACCCGCATTACTTGGTGTACCTTTAGTTCCTGGTTGGATAACGCCAGCCATTCCAGTGGTATTACTTTATTTAAAAGGTTTTGAGCCAGGTCCTGAAGCAATAAGAGCATTGTTTGCCCTGCAAATTGAAGTCTCTATTATTTTTCTTATTTTAGGCGCAACTCGTTTAGGCTCCAAGTTAGTTGATGTCATTCCAAACTCACTAAAATGTGGAATAATTATCGGTGCCGGTATGGCGGCAATGATGGGAGAATTAAAAGTTGGTGGTCGTATTGATGCAACACCTGTTTCATTGATAGTCGGCTCTATTATCTCTGCCTATATCTTATTTTCTCTCTCGTTCAAAAATGTTATCAATGAAAACTCTTTTGCCAAGAAAGTTGCTAACTTTGGCATGGTACCCGGAATGATTATTGCTATGCTCGTTGGCTGGGCGGTAGGTGAATACCCATTACCTGAAATAGAATGGGGCATTACGAATCCTAATTTTTCGTTAATGTGGGACTATTTACCCTTTACTGTTGGTTACCCTGATTGGGAAGTATTCTTACTGGCCATCCCAACAGCAATAATTGCTTATGTCATTGCTTTTGGCGATATCCTTGTTGGTTTTACCTTAGTTAATCGTGTTGATCATATTCGCGATGATGAAAAAATAGAAGAGAATGTTGACCGTGTTCATTTAGTTACTGCTATTCGCAATGGTTTTCACGCATTTTTAGCACCATGGCCTGGGTTAGCAGGGCCATTATGGACAGCTGCCCACGCAACAGTTGCTGAGCGTTATGCAATGGGTCGTAAATCTATGGAATCAATTTATAGTGGCGGTGGTACTTTTTGGATGAGCGGTTTACTTGCGCTATTTGCATTACCTTTAGTGACCTTATTTAAGCCGGTATTACCGATCGCACTTTCTCTTACCTTAGTACTTACCGCATATATTTGTATTATGGTTGGTATGGAACAGCTAAAAAATTCAACTGAACGAGGTGTTGCCGGTATTGTTGCGGTGACGTTAGCGATGCCAGATCCTAAATCTACCATGTATGCAGTATTTATTGGTGTAATACTTTATTTTCTAATTGAACGCCCTAGACTACTGGGTAAGCACCGCAGTAAAGATAACATTATTTTTGCTGATGAAACGCAGGAAGAAGTCGCTGTAGCTAACAGTAATAATACTTAGTAATAAGGAATATATAAATGACTACTATAAACATTTTTGAGCAGTACCTAGAGCCAAATGAAGCTAACCATATGGCGCTTACGCCTATTTCGTTTTTAGATCGTGCTGCCTTTGTTTATCCGAATAAAACGGCAACAGTGAATGGTGATATTCGTCACACTTGGTTAGAAGTTTTTCAACGTTGTACACGCTTTGCTAGTGCTTTGGCGAAACGAGGTATTGGTCGTGGCGATACAGTCTCAGTCATAGCACCCAACATTAGCGAACACTTTGAATTACACTTCGCTGTCCCGATGAGTGGTGCCGTACTTAATTCAATTAATACTCGTCTTGATGCCGAAGCAATTGCTTTTATTCTTGTGCATGCAGAAACCAAAGTGTTAATTACCGACAAGGAATTTAGCCCAATAGTAAAAAAAGCACTGCGCATGATCCCACATAAACCCTTAGTCATTGATATTGATGATCCTAACTTTAACGAAGGTGAACTCATTGGCTCGTTAACCTATGATCAGTTGCTTGATGAAGGTGATAGTGATTTTGAACCACTACGGCCAAACAATGAATGGGATGCTATTACTTTAAATTATACTTCAGGTACAACAGGCGATCCTAAAGGGGTTGTTTATCACTACCGCGGTGCCTACCTTAATGCCGTGAGTAATGTTATGTCATGGAGTATGGGGGAACACCCGGTCTATTTGTGGACCCTACCTATGTTTCATTGTAACGGCTGGTGTTTTCCTTGGTCAATTGCCGCAACTGCTGGCACGAGCGTAAGTTTACGTCATGTGCGCGCAGAGCCTATATTCAATTTAATTCAATCTGAAAAAGTGGGCTACTTTTGTGGTGCCCCTATTGTATTAAATATGCTTAACGGCGCAGATGCCTCATTAAAAGCTGATATCAATCATCCAGTGAAAGTAATGACTGCAGGTGCTCCGCCTCCCGCTTCGGTAATTGAAGGCATGGAAGCTTCTGGTTTTAAAGTGACTCATACTTATGGCTTAACAGAAACATATGGCCCTTCAGTTGTTTGTGCTTGGCATGACGAATGGAATGAAGAAAGTGCTGAAAAGCAAGCTAAATTAAAATCTCGCCAAGGGGTTCGTTCTCCCATGCTTGACCAACTAATGGTAGCAGATCCTGAAACTTTAGAGCCTATGCCTAAAGATGGTGAGACCGTCGGTGAAATATTTATGCGCGGCAACCTAGTGATGAAGGGGTATCTCAAAAACCCTTCAACCACTCAAGCTGCCTTTGAAGGTGGCTGGCTACATTCAGGCGATATCGCGGTTTGGCACAGTGATGGCTATATTGAAATAAAAGATCGCTCTAAAGATGTCATTATTTCAGGTGGTGAAAATATTTCAAGCGTTGAAGTTGAAGATATTTTATACCGTCACCCTAAAGTTCAAGAAGTGGCAGTAGTAGCAAAAAAGGATGATAAATGGGGAGAAACACCTTGCGCATTTATTACGCCAATGCCAAATATTGACATCACAGAACAAGAAATCATCAGTTTTTGTCGTGATAATATGGCGCACTTTAAAACACCAAAAACCATTGTTTTTGGTGAACTACCTAAAACATCAACAGGAAAAATACAAAAGTTTATTTTGCGCGAACAAGCCAATAAGTAACATGAGAGTGTTTCCCAAATAGTAGTTTTCCACTCCTTCTCGACGCTACTATTTTTTGGGCTGGCTTCTAGCCAGCCCTTTTTTTATAATAATTTCATCGTTTTCTTAAACACAGGTGAACAATGTTTTTACAGCAAAAGTTATCACGTACTTTCTTTTCTGCCATCACCTCTATTTTGCTAGTGCTACTTTTTGGCATCTATTGGTATTCAGTTCCGCTAATTAATAAAGAAGTCTATCAAATTGAAAAAAATGCTAGCCGCTTAGTTTTAAATAATGTTTTTGAATTAGCGAGCAGTATGCAGCTTAGCCTAAAACCCCGTAAAGAAGCAGTGGTTCACCGGTTACGCCAAATCATAAAAAACAGTGTTATTGCCAAAACAGGTTATCTTTTTATTTTTGATGAACAAGGCAACATGCTTCATCACCCTAACCCCAATATTAATGGGTCCAATGCCTTACAGCTTAAAGACCCACAGACAGGACAACCTATTTTACAAGAGCTTATTGCGGTTGCTGATACAGGGCAAGAACTTGAATATGAGTGGGATAAGCCTAGCGATGCAAATAACTACAGTTATAAAAAATTATCTTTAGTTCGACATTTACCTGAACTGGGTTGGTATATTTGTTCTTCTGTCTATATAGACGAATTACAAAGCAGCGGTAAGCTCCTTAGCCAACGAATATTAACCATGGGCTTCATTGCCTTCATGTGCGCTATTGTTTTGGCATTAATTTTTTCCTATTGGGTAACAAAACCAATAAACGCACTTGCTTTGGTTGCAAAAAAAGTAAGTCAAGGAGATCTAACGGTCACCAGTGGAATATCCCGTACCGATGAGTTAGGTATTTTAGGAAAATCATTTGACGACATGGTAAATCAGATGCGTGAAAACATAGAAATGCTCGATTTAAAAGTTGCCTCACGAACACAAACCCTAGCCACTACCAATGCACAACTACAACAAGCAATGAGTGAAAGCCAACAAGCGCAACAACAATTAGCACAAGTGCAACACATCAATGCTGTGGGACAGCTTGCAGGGGGGTTAGCACATGATTTTAATAATATACTCACTATTATTTTAGGAAATTTACTTGCCGCTCAGCAAGATAATGAGAATAACAAACCATTATTATTGCGCTTACTCCCCGCAATTAAAGCCTCGCGGAAAGGTAGCGATATTACTAACCGTTTGTTAGCATTTTCACGTCGACAATATTTACGACCTTGTAGAGTCGATATTACCGTTTTAATTGATGAAACAATCGAACTATTGAAAGGCTCTCTACCAAGTAAAATCACCATTAACACTAATTATTTAAATGAAAACCTACAAGCTTATGTCGATGCTAACCAGTTAGAGAACTGCTTAATAAATTTAGTATTAAATGCCAAAGATGCCATGCCAAACGGTGGCGATATCACGCTAATTGTTAATAAAAGAATAGTGAATGACACATTATTATTTGATGAAAAAGTTAAATTAGGTGACTATCTTGATGTCACCATAATAGATAATGGTCATGGCTTCGACGAGCAAGCAATAAACCAAGCATTTGAGCCATTTTTCACCACAAAATCTACGCATCAAGGCTCTGGTCTTGGCTTAAGCATGGTGTTTGGCTTTATTAAACAATCGCAAGGTTACATTCGCATTGCTAACTGTGAAAGTGGCGGTGCTAAAATATCGCTCCTATTGCCCTTACTTATCTATAAAGAAGAGGCAAGCTCTAACACAACAAACCATACCTGTGAAACAACAGCGAAAGAAACAGACTTCTCAAATAAGTTGATTTTATTAGTTGAAGATGATCATGATGTGCGCGCTATTATTAGAGAACAATTAATATCATTTGGATTAAATGTTATCGAGGCAAATGACAGTGATGAAGCTGAACAACTTATCAACACTATTAATGACTTGTATGGTATGGTTTCAGATATCAGTATGCCAGGTAATAAAGATGGCTTTGAACTTGCTGCCCTGTTAAAAAGTCGCACTCCTAACTGCAAAATTGTACTCATGAGTGGTTATTTTCAACAGCAGCATAAACCCAATAAAAACACGCCCATTTTGTTAAAAAAACCTTTTGTGGCAAATAAATTGTTTCAAGCATTACAATAAAAAGTCGAGGCAATGACACTTGTGAACACTAAACCTTTAATTTACGTTATCGATGATGAACTCGATATATGTAACTTAGTTTGCCAAGAACTTGAGCGCTATAACTTTTGTACCCAAGCATTTACTACCGGTGAACAAGCCTTATTGGCAATCAAAAAACAAATGCCTTCTCTTTGCATTATTGATCTTGGCTTACCTGACATGGATGGTTTGTCATTAGTAAAAAAACTTTATGATGATAAAAAAATTGGCGTTATTATTTTATCTGGTCGAAACAGCTTACCCGATAAAGTATTAGGATTAGAGCTAGGTGCTGATGATTATATTGGCAAACCTTTCGACCCACGAGAACTCGTTGCTCGGGTAAAAAGTATTATTCGTCGGCTTGTGGTTTCTGAATTACCGATCGTAACACCTCGCACCGCCAGCTTTGGCGAGTGGAAATTTGAACAATCAACACTTACTTTGTCCAACAACAAGGGCGATAACTTTATGCTAAGCGCCGCTGAAACTGAAATACTGATGATATTACTTAATGCTCCTAGGCAAATATTATCAAGAGAGCGTTTACTGAGTGAAGATGCAACCTCTTTTGACCGAAGTATTGACGTAAGAATGTCGAGATTAAGAAAGAAAATTGAACAAGACCATAAAAATCCCAAAATAATCAAAACAGTTTATGGTGCTGGTTATATTTTTACTTCAGAAGTAACATGGCAATAAATCATGTTATACCAAGTCCATTAAGTTATTTCCCACTCAGCGAGAATTAAAAGGCTTAGAGACAAGGCATTGATTGAAGAGAATCGTTCTTCAGGAGAATATACTCCTGCATTCTCTAATAAGCTACATCCATGTAGCGCCCTTGTCAAAATTAATAACGCAGCATTTAAGCCTTTTAAACTCGCCCTTGGGAGCTTGTCAGAAAAGCAATAACTGCACAAATTTATTAGATATAGAATGACTATACCAGCAAAAATTTTATTTGTTATAGCTCCTCTGACATAGCTCTGAGGTGGGAATAAATTTAGTTTGCTTTGGTATTACTCCCAAAGCAAACTAAAAATTAGTAAGTGTTTTATTTGTCATTTACGGGGAGCTGTTTAAACAGAGTTGAAATTAAATAAGCATTAGCTGTCAATTACAAACTCGTTCTACGGTATTGACGATATTCAGGTTGCCAAAAATTACGCTCTATGGTTTCTCGCAGCTCATCATCTGTTAACTGCAATGCTAAATCTTGCTCGTAAGCTACTTTGGCAATCGCAAAAGCAATATCTTTACTTAGCTGTGCTATGCCTGTTAGTGGTGGTAATAATTCACCTTTACCACTGTTAGCTAATGGTGATGCCGCCGCTAAGGTTTCACTAGCAACTTGCAACATTTTATCTGTTATACGATTAATGTTCGCAGAAATTACACCAAGACCAATACCGGGGAAAATATAACTGTTATTACATTGAGCAATAGGAAACATTTTGCCTTGGTATTCTACTGGTTCAAAGGGACTACCAGTGGCAATAATCACCTTACCTTCTGTCCAATTTATTACTTGAATTGGCGTCGCTTCAACTTGTCTTGAAGGGTTACTTAACGGAAATATAATAGGCTTAGCGCAATGTTGTTTCATTGCTTTAATCACCTCTTCACTAAATATCCCTGCTTGACCTGAAACGCCAATAAGGATATCCGGTTTTGCGCCATGCATTACCTCTAATAGTGATGCATATTCCCCTTCAATATTCCACGATTTCAATGCGAGTGTATTTTGTACTAGTTTTTGTTGGAAATCTCTTAGGCCTTCCATTCCCTGAGTTAATAATCCAAAACGATCTACCATAAATACTTGGCTGCGGGCTTGTAATGGTGCTAGCCCTTCTGAAACCATTTGGGTGATTATTTGTTCAGCGATTCCACAACCAGCAGAACCAGCACCAACAAAAGCAACCTTCAATTGTGACAGCTTAACCCCTTTACTACGACTAGCCGCCAATAAAGTACCAACCGTCACGGAAGCCGTACCTTGTATATCATCATTAAAGCAGCATATTTTATCGCGATATTTTGTTAAAAGAGGCATGGCATTTGGCTGAGCAAAATCTTCAAATTGCAACAGAGCATTGGGCCAACGACGTTTTATAGCACTAATAAATAAATCAATAAACTCATCATACTCAGCTTGCCCAATACGTTTATGGCGCGCGCCCATGTACATAGGGTCATCCAATAATTTTTGATTATTAGTGCCAACATCTAGCATGACGGGTAAGGTATAGGCGGGACTAATGCCACCGCAAGCTGTGTATAAAGATAACTTACCAATAGGAATACCCATACCACCAATACCCTGGTCTCCCAAGCCTAAAACACGCTCGCCATCTGTCACTACAATGACTTTTACTTTACTTTTTGTGGCGTTATGTAAAATATCATCTATTTGATATCTATTTTCATAAGCAATAAAAAATCCCCGTGAGCTGCGATAAATATCTGAGAATTGTTCACAAGCATCACCAACCGTAGGAGTATAAATAATTGGCATCATTTCAGCTAAGTGCGCTTGTACGAGTTTAAAGAATAATGTTTCGTTATTGTCGTGAATGGCTCTTAGGTAGATATGTTTATTTATCTTGGTATTAAAGCAACTGTACTGACGATATGCTCGTGCTACTTGCTCATCGATAGTTTCAAACCTTGGTGGTAATAAACCTGTTAAGTTAAAACAAACACGTTCGTTTTCATCAAAAGCACTGCCTTTGTTTAATAGTGGTGTTTCTAATAATGTTGGACCCGAATAGGGTATATAGAGAGGGCGCTTGCTTTGAGTCATTTTATTGCTGCTTTTATTGTTTTATTATTACTTTTGTGAATAATGAAAATAGATACGGTTGATGTTGCGGTAGAGTATAGATTAAATTTACCAAGCAGCAAAGAGCAATTTTTAGTCCATTTCGCTAATCCATGCTAATTGAATTGCCTCAAGCACACGTTCACCACAATGCTTAGGATCATCATTGAAACGTTCTAGCTCGAGCACCCATTGCCTGAGTTCAGTAAAATGCAAGGTTAATGGATCAACATCAGGATGTTGCTCCATTAAATCAAGCGCTATTTCTAAGGAATCAATCCATGCTAAACCCAATGCAGCCATACAATAGTCCTATTAAAAAAGTAGATGAAACCATAAGTAATCTGTTACTAACATTAGTACAAGCCAGAGTAAAAGCAACCTAGTCTTTTTACAAAACGGGCAATCGGTGTTCCACCACTGTTTTATTTGAGCAACTAACGGTTTTTTTTTCATAAATTTCACTTATTAACTAAATACCCCTTCTAGCGATGATTAAGTGGGCGTATTTTAAACTAACAGTTCTTTATCGTAATTTACTGACAAAAAATCATCAAGCTCAATAACCTTACCCTAAATGACTTAATTGTAGCTATTTATCTGAATATCTTCACAAAAAATCACTTACTTCAACTTGCGCCATATTTCATACTCCACACGTTTACCCTTTTTCCAACGACTATTGTGCCAAAGTTTATCAATTAATTGGTATTGAAAGTATATTGGCTTCCCTCAGTAATACTGTAAGAAGTATGAATCAGAATCTCACTATACCATTTTGCATCAAATTGATAATTACCCGTCCTGCTACCCAGAATTTATCTCCAGAAATGGAAATGAAACTATAATAGTTAGCAGAAAGTACCTTTATTGAATTAATGTCGGCATCGGCATAATCGACAATTTTATTTTCACCATTAATATATTCACCTGAGACAAGCTGCCATGTGCCGATAAAAGGGTTACCAGACCCCTCAATGCTGAATAAAAAACAAAAAAAGGTACAGAAACTCAATAAAGCTATCAAAAACAAATATCAGTATGCTAGGTTCTGATATCAATTGAAGTAATGATTTATCGGTTGAACCACCAACATTATAATCATTTCTACTATTAATAAAAAACTCGCCGAAGCGAGTTTTAAAAGGATGAATTAAAGTAAAGAGATTACTTCTTTTTATGACTAAGGTACCGTTTTTACTGGAAATCCTCTGTCACGCATCAATGCTTCCACTTTAGCATCACGTCCTCTAAAGGCACGATAAGCCTCACTTGGATCAACCGCATTGCGCACACTAAATAAATGCTCAACTAACTTAGCCGCAACCTCTTTATCGTAAAAACCACCAGGTGCTTGAGCAAAGGCCTCTGCAGCATCAGCGGTTAATACTTCGGCCCACATATAACCATAATAACTTGAAGCATACCCTTCACTACTGAAAATATGGCCAAACTGTGTACTGCGATGACGCATCACTATTTGTTCAGGCATATTAAGAGCCGCAAGTGTTTCACGTTCAAATTTATCCGCATCAATATCAGTTGGGTCAACCGTATGAAACTTCATGTCAACTAGCGCCGACGCTAAATATTCAGTGGTGCTAAAACCTTGATTGAACGTTGCTGCTTGCTTAATTTTAGCAATCAACTCAACTGGCATAGGTTTGCCCGTTTTATAATGTACTAGGTAATTATTGATAACCTCATCAGTAGCTAACCAATGTTCTAATAATTGTGATTGAAATTCAGTATAATCACGCACGCCTGAGTTAAGCGTTGGATAAGCAACTTTAGACGCTAAAAAATGCAATGCATGACCAAATTCATGAAAGTAGGTTTCAGCATCAGACCATGATATCAACGTTGGTTGGCCATCAGCACCTTTACTAAAGTTAGAATTGTTAGATGAGAGAACATTTTTCTGACCGTCAAAGGTGCTATAACTACGATACGTTGTTGCCCATGCCCCTGAACGTTTGCCTTGTCTGGCAAACGGATCTAAATACCATAAGCCAATATGCTCCTTGGTTATTTTATCTGTAACTTCCCAAACACGAACATCTGCATTAAACACTGGTACTGAGCCATCTGTAATCTCTGCAAACTCAAAGTTAAACAAACGATCTGCCACGTAAAACATCGCTTCTCGCAATTTGTTCAATTGTAGGTATTGCTTCACTTCATCTGAATCTAGATTGTATTTGTCTTTACGAACTTTCTCAGCATAAAAACGGTAATCCCATGGTTCAATTTTTTCAATACCATCTTGTGCTTTTCCGATAGCAAGCATATCTGCTACCTCTTCCTCAACACGAGCAATTGCCGCAGGCCATACACTTTCCATTAAAGCGATAGCATTTTCAGGTGTTTTTGCCATACGATCTTCAAGGCGCCAAGACGCATAGTTTTTATAACCTAACAGGCCTACTCGCTCGTGGCGAAGTTGTAAAATCTCGGCAATAACAGCATTATTGTCAAACTCATCACCGTTATCGCCACGGTTATAATAAGTACTCCAGACTTGCTTTCTAAGAGCTCGCTCAGTTGAATAGGTCAAAAAGGGGTCCATTGACGAACGAGTATTAGTGATAGCATATTCGCCTTGATGATCACGTGTTGTCGCTGCAGAAGCGGCGACACTGATAATTGATTCAGGCAAACCGCCAAGTTGCTCTTTACTCAAATACAAAACATAGCTTTCTTCATCTGCTAAAACATTATTACCAAATTTAGTATGTAGCTCAGCTAACCGTTGATTTATATCAGCATAACGTTTTTTATCTTCGGCGTTTAATGTTGCGCCATTACGTGCAAAATTATTATAAGTTAATAGCACTAAGCGTTGCTGAGCTGGGGTTAGTAATTTAACATCTTCGCTGCTATAAACCGATTGGATGCGGCTAAACAGTTTTTCATTTTGATTGATTTTAGAAAAAAATGCTGAAAGCTTGGGTGCCATTTCCGCTTGAATTTTACGAAATTCTGGTGAAGATTGATTGCTGCTCCAAATTCCCCAATAGGTAAACACTCGGCCTAAATCATTGCCAGTTTTTTCCATAGCAACAATAGTATTATCAAATGTTGCTGCATCAGTGCTATTAGCAATAACATCAATTTCAGCAAGATTAATTTTCATCGCAGCTTCTAAAGCAGGAATTAAACCAATGAGTGACACCTTGTCAAATGCAGGTATACCTTGATAAGGGCCTTGCCACTTGGCAAGCAATACTGTTTTAGCTTGCTCTATTTCCTTAATATTACCCCCTGCAGCTTTACTTGTTTTATCTGATGTACTTTCAATCGCCGCGTTATCGCTTGTACAAGCCATTAACAAGCTTGACAATAAAACTGTCGATAATAGTGTTTTCTTCATAGGGAATCTCTAACTATAATGTTGATTATTGAAACAGCAGTAATTTAAAGATATTGAAAATCACAGCCAGATAGTTAACATTACATTAACAAACCTTCTCCGATAATGAAATCATTTAGCTCGGCGTCCATCGCATATACTGGGTATTTAATCGTATACAAAAAGGTTATGTCAGTATTTGTTGATCTATTTCGCGAAAGTTGACAAAGGATTCATTACAATGACCGAGTTAATATTATTAGGTAAAAGAAGATACAAATGATGCAAATTACCGATTTAAAAAAAGAGCAAAACATTACTCCCTTATTAAGATTAGGGTTCCGTCCATTTTTTCTCAGTGGTGCAATTTTCAGTATTGTCGCTATTATCCTTTGGCTATTAATGTACAAAGGCACCATTAACCTATCACCATTAGGTGGCGGTTATTGGTGGCATATTCATGAGATGATTTTTGGCTTTGGTGCTGCCATTATTGGCGGGTTCTTACTCACTGCGGTACAAAACTGGACTGGTGCTCGCGGCGCACAAGGTACTACTTTACTGGTATTGTTTTTACTCTGGCTAGCTGGGCGCGTAGTATTGCTGATGCCAAATATATTCTCAGACACCTTAGTAACAATAATAGACTTAAGCTTTTTACCTGCAGTCGCTTATGTATTAGCCAAGCCACTTATTGCCATTAAACAATACCGCAATTTATTCTTTGTGCCGCTGTTATTGTTATTTACATTCGCTAATTTAGAAATGCATTTAGCTATCTATTTACCTGAAACATTTAACGTTGCCTTCGCCGGATATACTGGCGTAATGTTGGTAACATTACTAATGTCTGTAATGGCAGGGCGAGTCACGCCAATGTTTACCGCTAATGGCACTAAAACAAGTAAGGCAGTTCCATTACCTTGGTTAGACATGGCAACCAACGGCAGCTTAGCCATCGTTATGTTTTCATTATTACTGGAACCTATCATTGGCTTTTCTCATCAATTTTTTGGCATTGTTTTAATTGTTGCTGGCATATTTCAAACCATGCGCTGGTTAAGATGGCGCCCTTGGATAACCCTTGGTGTACCACTACTATGGTCTATTCACATTGCTATTAAATTTATCGCTTATGGTTTAATTATTTTGGGCGCTAGCTACTTAATTCCTGAAATTCCCAGCAATCATATGTGGCATTTATTAACCGTGGGCGGTATGGGTGGATTAATTTTAGCCATGATTTCACGCGTTTCTTTAGGTCATACAGGGCGTCCATTATCTCCACCTAAAGCAATGACGGCTGCTTATATTTTTATTACTTTAGCTGCATTGATTCGTGCTTTTGGGCCTTGGGCATTACCAGAGAAAACGTTATTATTTATCGATATTAGTGGTACATTTTGGTTATTCGCTTTTGGTATATTCGTTATTACCTATGCACCAATGTTAATGAGTGCCAGAAAAGATGGTAGACCTGGGTAATACTATTTTTGAAAAGCGCATATTCACTCGCACAACCATGTTGGAAAATGAACAATGAAAGCCGTATTTTTAGACAGTCAAACTTTTAGCTCGAATATCTCTTTTACGGCCATTGAGCAACAGGTAAGTGAACTTACCTGTTATACAAATACCACACAAAAGCAGATACTTGAACGGTGCCAAAATATAGACTTACTCATCACCAATAAAGTAGTATTAACTGCCGAGTTGTTAGCAAAACTTCCAGCGTTAAAACTCATTTGTATTGCCGCTACGGGTTACAATAATATTGATATTTCTGCAGCTACAAGGTTGGGTATAGCAGTGACCAATGTTAGCGGTTATGCAGGACAATCTGTCGCCCAATATGTACTGGCACAAATATTAGAATACTACCAACAAACTTGTCATCACAATGCTAATACTGAGCAAGGTAATTGGCAAAAAAGTGATACTTTTTGTTATCACGGTAATGCCATCACCGAGCTTGCCGGGAAGACTTTAGGCATAATTGGTAATGGCAACTTAGGTCAAGCCGTTATCAAACTTGCCGATGCCTTTGGTATGAAGGTGTTGATCAGCGATCGCGTTAATGCGACTGCAATTCGTCAAGGACGGGTTAGCTTTGAGCAAGTCATAACACAAGCTGATATTATTAGTTTGCATTGTCCACAAAACAAGGACACTGAAAACTTAATTAATTGCAATGTTTTCGCTAAAATGAAACCAACAGCAATGCTAGTCAATACGGCTCGTGGCGCATTAATAAATAGCAAAGATTTATTAGTGGCTTTAACAACTAAGCAAATCGCCTATGCCGTGCTTGATGTATTAGAGCAAGAACCACCACCTGCAGATCACCCCTTACTAAACACCAACCTAGCTAACTTAAAAATCACCGCTCACATTGCTTGGGCAAGTAATGAAGCGCAGCAGCGACTGATTGATTTATTAAGTGAAAATATAGCTGCTTATCAAAATGGTGAAACGTTAAATAGACTTGATATCTCTAGCTGATATTTTCATTATTAGCTCCCAAAAATCTATCCAATAATGATCAATCCCGAAGCTAGGTAAATGATCTCGCTTTGGATTGTACATTTTTCACTTTATTTACCGGTTTCATGGACTTTTATTTTATATGTCTTTATTCTGACTAGATATTTTTCCCTCTTACTCAGATTTAGGAAACTAAAGAATGAAAAAGTTTCACATCGTACTCGCTTCATTTTTTACATTGTTACTTATTGGTTGTAATGGCCACAATGAAGACAGCACTGAAAACTTACCTCAAGTTGCAGCCAGTATTGAACTATTACTTTTAGATAGTGAAGGCAATGTTAAGCAAAGCTTTACAAAAAATGAAGTTATCACTTTGCAAGCCACAGTATTTGATGACGAAAGCAAGCTAGTAACAAATAAAGCGGTAAATTTTACTGCACCTATTGGCACTTTATCTCTGACATCAAAACTCACTGACAGTAATGGTTTAGCTATCGTTTATATCACCAACGACTCACTCTCTTTAGGTGCCGGCACTGTTAACGCTAACGTAGGTGAAGTTAGCTCCTTAGGTATTGATTACGAATTTTTAGAGTCTGATGTTCCTGAACTTTCTTCAAGCTTAACTACGGTTATGACTTTAGGTAACGTATCAGTCAATCAATTTAAAGCAAACCAGGAAGTGCAGGTTACCAGCACATTAACAGATGGCAATGGCCAAGGTATTGCTAATAAAATTATAACCTTTACTGCTGATATAGGCACATTTACCCCCACTACGGCTTTAACCGATAGCCAAGGTATCGCCACTGTCACCTTAAACAGTAATGACAATATTGGCGCAGGTGTTATAAGTAGTAGTTCCACGATTGACGAGGAAATCAATATAAACAGCACCTTCAACTATCAAATACTCTCAGTTGATGCCCTCATAAACAGCGATATTCGTTTAGGTTATTTTGACGAAGACAATAGCTTTGTTGAAGGTAAAATTAAACTGTCAATAGATAATATTAGTGCCGGAGGAACATTGGGACTAAGTGTTAACTTGGTTGATGAAAATGAAAATTTAATTATCACCCCTATTCCAGTTACTTTTACTTCTAATTGTGTACAAAATAATAATGCAAGTATTGATGAGTCTGTGTTAAGTATCAATGGTACAGCACGTTCAACATTTGCAGATAACAATTGTGCAGGTACAACAGGTACTGATGATGTATTAATAGCTACTGTTGATGTAAATAACATTATCAATACAGCCACCGAAACAATTAGCATTAGCGGAGAACAATTAGGCTCCATCGAGTTTATTTCTGCAGAGCCAAGCTCTATAGTACTTAAGGGAACTGGTGGCCAGAATCAGCAAGAAACTTCAACGCTAACTTTTAAAGTAAAAAGTCAATTAGGTAATGTTGTAGCTCAACAAGAAGTGAGCTTTACATTAAGCACCTCCGTTGGCGACATTAACCTAAGTAAAATATCTGGTTTTACTAACAGCCAAGGATTAGTTACTACGCAAGTTATTTCAGGTACGGTACCAACAGCAATACGTGTGACAGCCTCAGCCAGTATGGCGTTTAATGATGAGACGATCACAGTACAAAGCCAATCAGATTTATTATCTATCAACACCGGCTTACCTGAGCAACGTTCGATGACAATATCAGCAAGCGTGCTAAACCCTGAAACAGACAACATTAACGGTGAAATATCAACTATCACTGTGTGGTTATCTGATAGTTTTCATAATCCTGCTTCCGATGGCACTACCGTTAACTTTACTACCGAAGGCGGCAATATTGAACCAAGTTGTTTGACCGTCAATGGAAGTTGCTCAGTTACTTGGACTAGTAGCGAGCCAAGAGTCGAAGATCACCGTATTACTATTTTAGCAACAGCTTTAGGCCATGAAACATTCTTTGATACCAACGGCAATAACATTTTTGACGATGCCGATGGCAACCCTATTCATGATAGTGGTAACAGCTTCAATCCAAATATAGACTCTGGTTTGGATAATTACGCAGCTGGTTCCAGTGGTTTTTTAGATATGTCTGAAGCATGGCGAGATGATAACGAAAATAGTGCCTATGATGACGGTGAAACTTTCATCGATTTTAATAATGATGAAGATTTTAGTGGTGCAGACAACTTATTTAATGGCCCTCAATGTCAAGGCTCAAACTGTGCTAGCGAAGCAATGCGTAGCATTCATATCAGAAAAGCAATTAGATTAGTTATGGCTAGCTCTGGCGCTGAGTATCGTTTAACTAATAGTAGTGGCTCTGTCACTTACCAAAACTCATTAACTGGTGCCAATGCCGCACTTCCTGATGTGCCCAATGGCGGCAGTCAAGAATTTAACTTTGAATTTGCTGACACTGGTACGCCAAATCAAACCATGCCTTTTGGAACAGTAGTTGATGTTTCCTTAAGTGCTGGTACATTACAAGGACTCACTAGCTTTACTGTTGGCAATAATAATCAAGAAGGCTTTAGTCATATGAACTTTTTTGTTATTCAAGAAGTAGACGGTCAACCGCAAACAGCAATACTCACCATTAACATCACTTCACCAAATGGCTTTGTCACCAGTATAAGCCGTAGTATGGAACTGCTATAAATCACATTTCCGACATTCATTATAAAAAATTAACACCTATACACACTCCACTTGAAGATACAGTATTCAAGTGGAGTGGGTATGTAACTGTATTTTTTGTGGACACGATTGTCATTGTGAATCAGCTAAGATGATTATCTATTTTTAATGTTTCTCGACAAAGTCCAAATGTACTGAAAGTTTTGCTACTTGTGCTAACTCTTCTATAGATAGCACACCATATAACCTAGGGTAACTCCAGCCATAACCCCATCTAAAACTTGTAGGTAGGTAAGGTGTTCCTCCAACTCTTACACCCGCTAACATCAATGCCGCGATAGTTGGTTTGCCAACCTGTGTTACACATTGTTTAAGCCGCTTGTCAGAAGCAAGCCTTTGCAGATATGTACCGCCTTGCCAATAATCAAAATCATGGTGTTGGCAACATTCTAGCCATAAACTTTTTTGTTCAATCGTTCCATCAGGAAAAGCGCTGCAGCCATCGCTGGTAAAAGGCTTTAAAGTGTCAGCTTGTAAAAAAGTTGAAACGAGTAATAAAACACTCGTAATAAGTAGTCGAATAAACATACTAATCTAACCCTTTTATTAATTCAGCCAAACGTTCAATTTTTACATTCGATAACTGACGATAGTCAAAGTATGGGCAAACAATAACCCGTTGAGAACGGTTAATGGCAAACTCATTATTAAGCCAAATAAGCTCAACATCTAGCTCCCCTGTACTAAGTAAAGATTTAGCGTGGGTTTTCCCCATAATAATGTGCACTGCTTTTCGATTGGCATTATGCTTTGGCTGTTTTAACGGTTTTAGCTGTTTTAACGGTTTTAGCTGTTTTAACGGTTTTAGCTGTTTTAATTGTGGTGCACTAAATAAAAGTGACGTTTGGGAATGAGTTTGTAATAAAAAACCATCACGATATTTTTGCCATGTTGGGGCAAAAGTAGCAAAGTTAAATTGCTCTTTATCTAAAGCATATAATAACTTCGCATAGACATTAAATACCTTTCGCCAACCATTACCGCACTGTTGGCCTATATTAGTAATTTCGCCTGTCGTTAATGCTATTAATTGGTCTAATTGTTGGTATTCATAAATGGGTGGCCTGTTAGCAATATACACAGCGACTTGATAATCATCGGTGCCAAAACCAACAACGTTATTACTCACTGTTATTTATACCCATGTTACCTCAAAATGCAGAATTCAGCTGGAATTAGAAACGCCTTTAGGCAGGGCATTGATTGAAGAGAATGGTTGTTCCCTTGTCAAAATCAATAACCTAGCATAAAGCGTTTCTAAACCAGCCCTACGGGGATGTCTGAGCAAATCATGCTCTTCGTAACATCTCTTTTTAAGGGAATAACCATTAATAAAAAGATGCGTCTTGATCATAAATAGCTCAGGCATCCTGAAACTCGCATCTTGAAGTATCATGGGTATAAGCTCCAATCTATGGCTGATTTGTCATGATTTACTAACCAATTATTAGCTTTAGAGAAATGCTGACAGCCAAAAAAGCCACGATAGGCTGAAAGTGGTGAGGGGTGTGGACCATTTAATACTAGATGTTTATTTTCGTCTATATTTCGCCCTTTCTTTTGAGCATGGGCGCCCCATAAAATAAAAACACAACCCGCATTATGTTGGTTGATTTGCGTAATAACATCATCAGTAAAACGCTCCCAACCTAATTTAGCATGCGAGTGAGCTTTACCCTGCTGTACAGTAAGTACGGTATTAAGTAGCAGCACACCTTGCTCTGCCCATGAAGTCAGGTTGCCATGAACTGGCGTAACAAAACCTTTAATATCACTATTGAGTTCTTTGTAAATATTAATTAAAGAAGGGGGTACTTTAATATTAGTGGTAACGGAAAATGCCAAACCATGTGCTTGTGGCTGATGACAATAACCACCTTTGCCTACACCATGGTAAGGATCTTGCCCTAAAACAACCACTTTTACATCGGCTAAATCGCAAAACTCAAACGCGTTAAAGACATCCTTTTCCTCAGGAAAAATAGTGATGCCCCGCGCTCTTTGTTGAGTAATTTCGTCTTGTAACTGGCAATAGTAATCTTGCTGTTTCGCTTGCTCAATTATCTGTTGCCAGTGAGATTTTATCATTCAATTTTCTTAAGTATTAAAAAGGTTATGCTAATAAATAAGCACGTAGCTCAGTAAATTCACTACTCATGTCTTTTGACAAAATAGGTTCACCTGCACAATCTGCCAATTCTTTTGGTAAACCAAGGGGTTGACCTAAAATACTTTCAACGACATCTTTAAACTTAGCCGGATGTGCGGTACCTAAAAACACACCGAATTCGCCTTCAACAGCGTTATATTGTAATGCTTTATACGCAACAGCGGCATGTGGTTCACTGATATAACCCAATTTACTTAACTGGATAACCGTCGATTGAGTTTGCTCTTCATCAATAGATACTGAGCTAACACTGCCTTCTTCAACAATGCCAGATTTAAGCATATGCTCAACACGCGGCCAGTTATTTGGGTTACTCACATCCATTGCGTTCGAGATAGTTGCAACGGTAGTGTTTGGTGTCCACTCACCTGTTTCTAAATAGCGCGGTACGGTATCGTTAAGGTTAGTTGCCGCAATAAAACGCTTGATAGGTAAGCCCATTGCTTTAGCAAATAAACCCGCAGTTAAGTTACCAAAATTACCACTTGGAATAGAGAAAACGATATCCCCTAAATTGGTCTTCGCACGAGATATTTGCGCTACTGCTTCAAAGTAATAACAAATTTGCGCGAGTAAACGGCTAATATTAATTGAGTTAGCTGAATTTAAACCTATGGTCGCTGCTAATTCATTGTCACTAAATGATTGCTTAACTAATGCTTGGCAATCATCAAAATCACCCTCAACACATAAAGTTTCAATATTACCACCTAGGGTAGTGAACATTTTCTCTTGTAATAAAGAAATTTTGCCTTTGGGATACATAATAACCACACGGATATTATCAATACCATGAAAAGCATGAGCAACTGCTGCCCCCGTATCACCAGAGGTAGCCGTTAAGATAGTTAAAGGCTTTGTTTGACCGCTTGCTTTGGCATCTTTAGCAACAAAAGTTTGTAAACATTTCGCCATAAAACGCGCACCAAAATCTTTAAACGCTAACGTTGGGCCATGGAACAATTCTAAAATGGCTCTGTCGTTAGCTATAGGCTGCATTTGCGCTGGAAAATTAAAGGCATCTGTTACTATGTCAGTTAATTCTTTTTCCGTTAAGTCCTCTTCAACAAAAGGAAGTAATATTTTCACACTACGCTCAACCAATGGCATTGCTAATAGTTCGTCAATATTGTCTAATTTTGGCATAGTCGTTGGGAAGAATAACCCTTGATTTTTACCTAAGCCTTGCTTAACTGCGCCAGCAAAACTAACTTGCTCGTCATTCTCTTTTAAGTTATAAAATTTCACGTTAATTTCTCATTTTAAATTTTTTGAATCTAGCCTCAACAAGAGCAAGTTAAATATTACATGCTGCTCATGTTGAGTTTATCTGTGGTGCAGCATTGTTAAGCTCAGCCTATCTTTATATCTCTACTGCGCCAACGTCATCAACCAAACAAACATGGACAAAGCCTAAATCTGTTTGTAGGTAATTATCTTGTAACCACTTAGCAAAGGCTTGCGCTTGTTGCTCACTGTCGCAAACACAAAATAATGTAGGGCCGGAGCCTGAAATACCTACTGCTAAACAGCCTTGTGCGGTTAAATAATCATGTGCTTGTTGGTATTTAGGTAACAAGTTTGTTCTATAAGGTTCAGCAACGACATCGGTTAATACAGAAAAAGCCTGTGCTTTATCTTGGCGGTGACAAGCATCAACAAAAGTAGCTAAATTTTGACCATAGCTTATCACATCTGCGCGACTATAACTTGTTGGTAAAACATCACGAGCCGCTTTAGTTGACACTTCAATACCAGGATACGCCATCACATAATAACAATCGCTAAAGCCAGGTAAAACACGGCTGATGATTTCACTATCCGGAACCATCAACTGTAAACCACCTAAGTAACAAGGAGCAACATTGTCATAGTGTAAACTACCACTGATTTGTGCTTCCATTTGACCAGTCATCTTAAGTAATACTTTTTCATCAAAACTAAAGTTTTTATATTTCGCATAAAATGTATTCAGACCGGCTAACGCTGCAACAACAGAACAAGCACTAGAGCCTAAACCACTACCTACGGGCATTTTTTTATCTAACGTTAGTTTAACTTTACTGATGCTTTGTTTAGCATTAGTTAACGCTTGATTAAATAACTGCAAACATGACCAGACAATATTGTCTTCTTTGTTACTTGGCAGTTTATCGGCAAATGCACCGATAACGACCAAACTGTCTTCATCAGCAAATTCAACAGAGACAACGTCACCCAATAAGGTACCGTCAACTGGCTTAACAGCTAAACCCAACACATCAAAGCCAACACTAACGTTGCCAATAGATGCCGGGGCAAAAACTGACACACTTTGCTCTTTGCTTACTTCGCTATTTCTAACAGTATCAATTGTCATTAGTGCTGTTGCTCCCAAGCCAGTGTTCTTAAAATGTCACCAAAAACACCAGCTGCGGTAACAGCGGCACCAGCGCCATAGCCACGTAAAACAAATGGTAGTGGTTGATAATAACGACTATGAATAGCTAAAGCATTTTCGCCATCTTTAATACTGTATAAAGGATGAGTACTATCAACTGCTTCAATAGATACTTGGCATTTACCGTCAACAATATTGCCAATGTAACGTAACACTTTACCTTCAGCACTCGCTGCAGCAATACGGGTACTAAAAGCATCATCTATCTTAGTTAAATTAGCCATGAATTCACTAACATCACCACTATCATCAAAATCATTCGGCAATACTGATTCAATAGTAATATCAGACAATTCTAATTTCATGCCCGCTTCACGCGCCATAATCAACAATTTACGCGCCACATCCATACCGCTTAAATCGTCACGAGGATCCGGTTCGGTAAAACCGTTTTCTTTAGCGATTGCTGTTGCCGCTGATAACGCCATACCTTCATCTAGCTTACCGAAGATATAAGATAAAGAGCCTGATAACACCCCTTCAAAACGCTGAAGTTGATCTCCTGCTTTAATCAAACTTTGCAAGGTATCAATTACCGGCAAACCTGCACCAACAGTCGTTTCATATAAAAAGCGACGGTTTGTTTTTTGTGCTGTGCTACGTAATTCTTGGTAATACTCCCATGAATCGGTATTCGCTTTTTTATTCGGTGTTACCACATGGAAGCCTTCTGCCAAATAATCAACGTAGCTCATTGCTAATGCTTCATTAGAAGTTGAATCTACTAACACAGGGTTAACTAAATGATTATCACGTACAAACGCTTTGATATTATCAACATTCACTTCTAGCGCTTGTTTATTATCAGCACCTTTTTCCATCGCGGCTTGCCAGTTATCTAAATCGATGCCAGCTTTATCAAAAACCATTCCTTTAGAGTTAGCGATACCATAAACAGTTAAGGCAATGTTTTGCTCTTTAAGACTAGCTTGCTGACGAGAAATTTGGGCAATTAATTCACTACCAACGACACCACAACCGACTAAAAACACATCAATTGTAAGCTTATGAGAGAAAAAGTTTTGATGGCTAATTTTCATTGCATCTGTACATTTTCGTTGTTCTATAACCACAGAGATACTACGCTCTGATGAGTCTTGCGCAATGGCTACCACGTTAACTCTCGCTTGTGCTAACGAACTAAAGAATTTAGCCGCCACACCACGTTGATGATGCATACCATCACCCACTAAGGAAACAATTGATAACTCACCTTTTAGTGCTATTGGCTCAAGTAATCCATTAAGTAACTCTAATTCAAATTCGTCTTTTAAACTTTGTTCTGCACGTAATGTGTCACTAGAGTAAATACAAAAACTAATACAATATTCACTTGATGATTGGCTAATTAATACTAAAGAGATATTTTCACGACTCATGGTAGCAAAAACTCTGCTTGCCATGCCTACCATTCCTTTCATACCTGGCCCTGAAACATTAACCATAGTTAAGTCATCAAGGTTAGAGATAGCTTTAACACGTTTTTGCTGATCATTCTCGTTAGAAATAAGCGTACCCGGAGCTGCCGGATTACTGGTATTTTTGATCAAACAAGGAATGTGATACTGCGCGATTGGGCCAATTGTTTTTGGGTGTAATACGCTAGCGCCGAAATACGATAACTCCATTGCTTCTTGATACGATAAATAGTCCAGTAATTTGGCTTCTTTAATCATGCGAGGATCGGCATTATAAACGCCATCAACATCGGTCCAAATTTCACAACAGTCAGCTTGCATACATACCGCTAATACTGCGGCAGAATAATCAGAGCCATTTCGACCTAACGTAGTAACTTGTCCTTCACCACCGTTTTTATTGACACTCATACCAATAAAGCCAGGCATTAACGAAACTTTATTAAGTTTGTCATATTCAGCAATGAATTTTTCTTTAGAAAGCACCAAATCAGCAACTGCATTCAATGATGATTCATTAGTAAAGAGGAATTTCTCTGGTACTAATAATGAAACTTGTAAACCTGATGACTGCAATACCGAATCAAGAATAGCTACGCTTAACCGTTCCCCCGTACTAATAATGCGAGCACGAATATGTTCAGGACAATAAGTCAACATCGTTATCCCTTGCATATAGCGCTGAAGCTGTTGCTCATAATTAGTAAGTGCTTGCTCACAGTGTTGAGAATTAAACTCTGGCAAACTCGCCGATAAATCATCGATAATGGTGGTAATAGCGCGTTTAAAATGATTTAGATCTGTGACCATTTTTGCTTCATCACTGATATTCTCAGCCATTGCTACTAAATGATTTGTCACACCTTGTGGCGCAGAAACAACTACAGCAACTTTTGACGATTGGCTTTTATCTTTGATGATATCGGCAACTTGACGAAAGCGCTCAGCTGAAGCCAATGATGAGCCACCAAATTTAAGTACACGCATTATTTTTCCTACTTTTATTTATAGTTAACAATTGTTCGTTTTTTCATATAAAAACATATGCATCCTACACTGTCTATTAAGTTACTCCATGTAACGTCATATGATTGCGAACTGCTATTTATTTTGAACATAAAAAAAGCCCGTCACCTTTGCAGGTCACGGGCTTCGATAAAATTATTTTTTTTACACGTTAGCCAGCGACCGCCATCTCAATTCGGGTGGTGGTAATAATAATGGTAATGTGCTGAGCTGTAATATTCATGGGTGATAAAATGCCTGATTTAGCATCGCCTGTCAACCTTTATTCACGCCAACAAAAGAGAATAAAAAGTTATAAACTATATATAAAAAACCATAACAACTACTTTTTAACCGTCTATTAAATAATAATATTTTATCTTTTAGTTTATCTATGGCACTTAATTGCCGACAACTAGATAAAAACAGGCAACAGAAAGTAATGTTGAGGCGATATAGATAAATGTCATTTTAATGCCATAAATGTTGATTTTCATCATAAAGACGTTTCCTTAATAGTTATCAATAGCGTCAGTTAACAGTAAATTATTTTTCAGTACGTCAATAATTACTCTTTATAAACTTACTTAGCTATTTTTATGCCACTTATTAGCAAAACCAACTTACTCGATGAGTAGTTTGGCAATTATAAAACGATAAGGATATTATCAAAAACTGAAATGAGGGTTGAAATAAATGGTTAACTAATTGTCGAAAAATGTAACCAACCTCAGTTAAAATGGAGGTTAATTAATGGGAGGATAGCCGCCATAATAAAGCGGATTGATTGGTTTTTAGCCATTGTTTAGCTTGCATATAATTAGGGAAATACCTCGCGACTAGTTGCCAAAACTCTTTCGAATGATTTAAATGCTGTAAATGGCATAACTCATGAACAATGACATAATCTATAACATGGGCAGGTAACATCATTAATAAATAATTAAAGCTTAATTCACCACGGTTGTTACAGCTTCCCCACCTAGCACGATACTGTCTTATTTTTATACTTTCAGGTTGTAACGATGTTAATTGAGAGTGAGTTGCAACTTTCAGTGGAATTATTTCTTCAGCTTGCTGTTTAAAATATTTTTCAATATGCTTTTTTACTGCAGTAGCTAATAAGTGATTATTACTTAATTTCTTTCGATTACGCTCTGCAAGCACTATGTTTAAGACTTTCAGGTTATTAATACCTCCGGTTAAAAAAGTATCTGCTTGTTTGTCAAATGTAATATTTAAAGTAACTAATTCCCCAAATAAAAATAGCCTTGAGCCCTGACTAAAGTCACAGCAAAAATCATCTGCTTGACTCTGCTGTGCAACTTTAGTTTTTAGCCAAGTTGATTTTTTTTGAATGAAGGTGTTAATAAACTTTTCATCCACGCAATAAGGTGCTCGAACGAGCACTTGACCACGCTTAACTTGCAAAGAAAGTGTTTTGCGGTGACTACGGACAATTTTGTATTCAATCACACTTTTATCAACAACCTTCATTACAAAATATTAACTTAACTCGTGTTACTTCACTTAGAGGAAGCCTTCGCAGTTTCTTTTTCAACAGATTTTTTGGTTGTTTTTTTTACTGGTGCTTTTGGGGGTGGTTTTTTTGCAAGTAAAGCAATTAGCACTTCATCACGATGTTGAGCTAGATAAATACTCAATTCTTCACTGGCGGCATCACTGAGATCTATTGGTGATTTTGCAAAAACATCGGCCAAATTATCAGCCATATCCAACATTTTGTCATAATCATCTGCTGATTTCTTATCCATAAATGTTTTTGCCTCCACCCCATGTCTAATGACGACAAATCGACTTTCAACTGCCATTATTATTCCTTAGTTATATTTGTGAACTTAAAAATACTTCAACTTACAGCGATAGAATACCACAACAATCCTTAAAACTGTATATAAAGCCAGTGCGTTTTTATTTTAAATCAAAGCCTATCTACTACTTTCAATATTTCAACCCAAGGTAAACGGCAGCCAAACAATAAAGAAACATAGATAATAGGGCGTTATTGTTACCTTTGCTACAGATAAACTTCGCGTAACATTTACCGAATAATTTTAGCATCAATAAACCATAGAGCACTCTGACACATATAATGACTACTCATACTGATTTTAAACATAATAACTTTAGCTTTTGGTAAAACTAAACAATTTTTCCAACCAAGACTTTCCATCAGCTCTTTCCTTTAAACAATCTTTATTTACTGACACTCCCGCTATAATAGCAGGATAAGTTTCCGTATTAGCGCAATTTGAAGTGACTGCGTTACCCGTTTTCACTTCAAAAACCGTCATGGCGATAGTATTCGGTTGTTTATTGGTTTTATTCACTACGCCCTGCTTTTTAATAAATTCAGTAAAAAGCAACAATGCACCGCTACTTCCCGTTAATCCTGTTGGTTTATTATTATCTTTTCCCAACCAAGTAGTGACTAGGTTTTTCTCATCGAAACCTACAAACCAGCTATCGCGCAGATCATTACTAGTACCTGTTTTTCCTGCTACCTTGCCATTTTTCAATCGCCAAGTAAGCGATTTTGCCGTACCTGTTTTTGCCACCTGCATTAAAGCATAATCCATAAGATATGAAGCATTAGTGGAAATGATTTTTGTGGCCGCCGGTTCAAATTGCCACAACGTTTCACCATAAGATGAAACAATTTTATTAATCGCGTGTACTTGCTCTAATTCGCCTTGTTTCGCAAACGCTAAATACATTTGATTAATTTGCAGTGGTGACATATTAATAGCGCCAAGTAATATGGAAGGACGCGTGACAATATCGTCTTCAAAACCAAGTAAATGGATAGCATTAGCAACATTTTCTAACCCTAAGTTCATACCTAAATTTACGGTTGGAATATTTAAAGAGTTAACTAAACCATCAATTAACGGCACTTGGTGACGGTACTTACCATCATAATTTTTAGGCTGCCATTTTTTGCCTTGACCATTGTCACCTGTATCACTACTTAATGTTATCGGTTCATCGGCAAGTACACTGGCAAAATTAAATTGCTCAAAACGCTCGAGTGCAGCCAAGTAAATAGCAGGTTTAATTAATGATCCCACCGGCCTTTTAGCGTCTAATGCACGATTAAAACCTGCAAAACCATTTTTTCTATCGCCTACAAGCGCACGAATTTCAGCACTCTCAATATCGGTAACAATCATCGCTGCTTGTAATTCTTTTTGCTGATGCTTTTTCTCTAGTTGCGCTAATTGAGTAGCAACACTTTCTTCTAATAACTGTTGAGAAACATGAGAAAAGCCAGTAAATACCCGAACACCTGTCTTTTGTTGATAAGTACTTAAATGTTGATTAAGTTCTCGTTTAACTAATTGCAGATAAGCAGGATATTGCTCTGTTTTAAAACGTCTATTTTTACGTATCGAAAGCGACGAAGTCAGCGTTTGCTCAAATTCTTCGACAGAAAGCAAGTTTTGTTCAAACATCAAGCGCAAAATCAAATCACGACGTTTTTTTGCTCTATCAGGGTATCGCCATGGATCGTAATAACTTGGGCCTTTTACCTGGGCAACTAAAAGTGCCATTTGGCCACTACCTAACTCAGCTAAAGGCTTACCAAAATAAAACTTCGCCGCTAAACCAAAGCCATAAATACCATTCGCATAATGTTGCCCTAGATAAACTTCGTTAATGTAAGCCTCAAGCAGCTGATCCTTGCTATAACGTACTTCAATAATTAACGCCATGATTGCTTCTTTAACTTTTCTAACCAGCGTTCTTTCTCGCGTTAAAAACATATTTTTAACAAGCTGTTGCGTTAAAGTGCTGCCACCTTGAACAGTACGACCAGCAATAATATTGTTATACAAGGCACGTAAAATACCTAAGGGAGAAATCCCTTGGTGATGATAAAAGTCGCGGTCTTCAATCAATAGCAAAGTATCAAGTAAAAGCGTTGGCATATGCTCTAATGCCACTAAAATTCTATCTTCCTTATTATCAGGCACTAATCTCGCCAATAAAATTGGCTCTAACTTCACTTGGCCCACAGCAGCATTATCGATAAACAACTTATTAATTTTGTTATTCGCATAGTCAATGGTTAAGTGAACTGCTGCGGTGTTTGTCTCTTGGCTAATATCAAGTTCAACATTAGGAAAAGCAAATGCACGACGATAAATAATTAGCCTTTGCGCTGATTGGGCAAACTGCCCCGGTACTTTTACTGACTTAACTTTACTGTAGCCATTTGTTCTTAGTGACTTTGTGATGTGCTTTACATCAATAGTATCGCCAACGTGAAATGACTCTATTTGACCATAAACTTGTGCAGGCACCTGCCATCGCTGACCTTCAAAAGTTTTTTGCACTTTAGCATCTAAATAAATAACAAAAATTACTAACGCAAATGAAAGCGAAAAAGCTAATTTTGCTCCGGTAAAAAACAACCAGCGTAACCACATTTTATTGGCACTAACTGACTTTTCAGTTTTCTGCTTTTTAGGCATAAATTTACGCAATCCTAGGTTTTAATTTTTAAATGACGTTTGGTTTTATTGGTTGGCTCCGCGTTCGCAGGATCGTCTGGCCAAAAGTGTCTTGGATAATTAGATTTCATATCTTTTTGTACCGCTTGATAACTACCAGCCCAAAATTGTGCCAAATCTTGCGTCACTTGAATAGGACGTTTTGCTGGGGATAATAACTCTAATAATAATGGAATACCGTCTTTATTATTAGAGTTATTATTAACACCTCCTATGCTAGGTGTTTCTGTAGAGCCATAAAGCTCTTGCATAGGTAGCGATACTTTAGGCGATTTCTCTGTTGAATAACGAATAGGACAATGGCGCCCTGTTGGACCAATATAAACACTAGGTGCTGCTTGTTTTAATATTTGCTGTTGTTGGTAATCAAGCAAAGACAACAACATCGATGATAGGTCTACTTTAGCTAACTTGGCAGTAGACTTTATTTCACCAACAAAAGGCACAAACCAAGCAGATAAATTTTCTAATAAAGCTTTTTCACTAATATCGGGTAGATTATAGTTTGAAAAATACTGATTCAGCCACTGCCATCTAGCTTTCAATGCGAGATCTTTCTCTTGCCAATTAAGAAAACCCAAGCCTTTTTGCTTAACAAGATCACTCCACATTTTAGCGATACTTGCCGTTGTTAAGGTATTTTGAGTTATTTTTTCTTGCAAGGTCAGTGCAGCTAATTTCGTTTGTGAACGAGCTATTATTCTACCGCTAGCATCATCAAAAACAGCAACTTCTTGGCTAATTATTTGCTCAGCAAACACCTGCTCTATTTGGGGTAAGTCAAGTTTAGCAGCCAAACGGACTTGTAAAATCCCTTGTGATTGCATCAAATCAGCAATCACTAAAAACTCTTCTCCCGCTAAGGCATCTTGATCATTTAAGGTGACTCCTTTGCCATTAGCACAAATAAAGTCACCATGCGCACCACGAGCCTTAGCCACACGCTCAGGATAAGCATAAGCAAGTAACAAACCCGTTTTATCTAGACCCATATGCCTTTTTATCAGAGAATCAAAGCCTATTAATTTCATTCTTTGCGCTAAGTTTTTAACTTGTTTGACAATATTAGCCAGCGCTCCATAAGGTTTATGCCATTGAGATTGCAACTGAGTAACTCTATGCTCAAGATTACAATCAAATCTACTATGTTCATTTGGCAGAATGTCTCGCTCTTCTAATAATGCGGTAATCATACAAGCGAGAAAAGTAAGTTGTGGAATATTTTCTTGTGGTATTTCTTTCGCTACTACCGTTTTTGCACAAAGTAACATGTGAGCAAACCGGGGATGACAAGGTAATTGCGCTACTTGCTCACCATGTTTAGTTAATCGGTTGTGTTGGTCTATAATGGCTAAACTTTTAAGTTCTTGCCATGCTTGTTGCTCTTTAACCGCTGTGGGCAGCTCTAATAGAGGTAAATCAGCTAAAGTATTCACTCCCCATCTTGCCACTTCTATTAGCGTAGGTAATAAGTCAGCTTGCTGAATATCATTGACACTTTGATCAGGTCGACGCTCAAAGTCGTCTTTTGCATATAAACGAATACACTTACCTGGCATTAAGCGACCTGCTCGCCCAGCCCTTTGTATTGCGGAAGCTTTGGCTATGCGTTTTTGTACGAGTTTATTCATCAAACTAGCACTGTCATAGCTAGCTACTTTTTCTAAACCACAATCAATAACTAAACTAACACCTTCAATGGTCAGTGATGTTTCAGCAATATTAGTCGCCAGTACTAATTTTCGCTTACCGGACTGACAAGGTTCAATCGCTTGTTGTTGTTGCTTTAACGTTAAATCACCAAACAAAGGACAAAGCAATAAGTCTTCTATAAGATCTGAGCTTAAAGCTTGTGCAATAAAACGAATATCAGCAATACCCGGGAGAAAAACTAACGTAGAGCCTTGATGCTCAAATGCTTGCTTTTTTATCACATTAAGGGCGTGCGTTCGCCAACGTTGAACATTAATAGGAGCGTTATAACTAACCTCAACAGGATAGCTTCTCCCTTCACTTGCAACCGTAATTGCGTCTGACAATGCTTTGTTTAAATAATCAGTATCTAAGGTTGCCGACATCAATAATATTTTTAAATCATCACGTAAACCTTGCTGAATATCACGCGTTAAAGCAAATGCTAAATCGCCATGTAAACTACGCTCATGAAACTCATCAAACACCACTAAAGCACAGTCACTAAGCTCTGCATCTTGTTGAATAATTTGCGTTAGAATACCTTCAGTTATTACCTCTAAACGGGTATTTTTAGAGACTTTTGTTTCATTACGCAAACGATAGCCAATAGTTTTCCCTACAGGTTCATCTAATTGATTAGCGAGGTATGTCGCTATATTTTTAACGGCGAGGCGGCGAGGCTGTAATAAATATATTTTTTGCTGTGTTAATACTTCAAGCTTAAGTAACCACAAGGGTAAACAAGTAGATTTTCCTGCCCCGGGTGGCGCAGACAAAATAACGGTGGGGTACTTTGTTAATGTTTGACAAAAGTGAGTTTTAATTGCCTCAATAGGCAGAGGTTTTAATGCAGACATAAGAGCTAAACAGTAGAAAACAACAAACGCTACTATAACAATTTTTAGGCTTTAATAGGTAGCCAAGTTAAAAAATAGCTAAGCTTTTGATCTTGACTATAATAATAACAATATTAAGAAAATAAGGTTGTTGATGATGAGTAAACACAATAGCAACAGTGTTGAGTTTTGTTTTCTAGCTGAACCCACTGATGTAAATTTTGGCGGTAAAGTTCACGGTGGCATGGTAATGAAATGGATAGATCAAGCATCTTATGCTTGTGCTGCTAAATGGAGTAAACGTTATAGCGTCACAGTTTCTGCTAATGGGATTCGTTTTATCAGGCCCATCCTTGTCGGCCAAATGGTGACGGTTACTGCTTCTATTGTTCACACAGGGCGCAGCAGTATGCATATTTATGTAGTCATTCGGGCTCACGATCCTAAAGAAGATAAACCAGTAATTACCAACCGTTGTTTCATCACTTTTATGGCCACCGATGAAAGTGGTTACCCAATCAAAGTGCCTAAATTCGACCCTAAAAATGATGAAGAGTCTATGTTAGAAGAAGTGGCTATGCATGCTAAAGATTTTGCAAAGCAATTAGATCAAGGCTTTGAAGATAAACTAGGCTGGAAATGAAACAACTTTATTTGTTTGGTTGCTAAAACGATAAGCGCTTATATGACTATATGACTAAGTAAAAGTCGTTATCGCTGCTTCGTTAATGCATAGCAATGTTTAGTTACAACCTTATGAATATTTAAATAAATATAAACTTGCAAACAAAATATAATATGCTTACTTGGCAAGCGCTTAAAAAATTGCTATCAATGATGTTCGACAAAACTTAGCCAAAGGTGATCATACTCATGCAATATTCAGCACTCGGAAGTTATCGCATTGAACAACAAAACAATATTTTATTGATTGATATTGATGAACAAGGCACTTTCAATGATGTTATTAGCGAACAATATCATAAGGATATTAAAATTATTACTCAGAAAATGCGTAATAATCCATGGGCATCACTCATCTCATTTAAAGGCACTGGTGTATTTACTCCAGAGGTTGAACAAAATTTAATTGAGACCACTCATTATCGCGTAGAAAATGGCATGATAGCCATTGCTGCCGTTATAATAGATAGCGCCTATGCCGACACCTTACAGATGCAGCTACAACGCATTTATCAAAACTGCTCTGTCCAATTTTATTTTTTTAGCGATACTAAAAACGCTAAACATTGGTTAGATAGCTTTATTAATTAAACAATAGTGATATCACATCGCTTTATCGTAAATTAATCCAAAATCCGTAGATTGACGTAACGGGTAAATAGGATATTAGCCATACAGCCCTCCATATTAATCAAACATAATTGGCAATTCAATATTTCACAAAGTAAAATGAGTTAAAACTGATGACTCATTCTACCCAATGAAAATTAATTTAAAAAAAGCGACGTTAATTAAACGTTATAAGCGCTTCCTTGCAGATATTATCTTAGAAGATGGTACTGAAACAACTTTACACGTGGCTAACACAGGTGCAATGACAGGGTGTGCAGAGCCTGGTGACACTATTTGGTATAGCACCTCCACGAACCCTAAACGTAAGTACCCATTTAGCTGGGAATTAACACAAACCAAAGATAATCATTTTATTTGTGTCAATACGATGCGCGCTAATCAACTGGTAGAAGAAGCTATTAAGGCCGACTTAATTAGCGAATTAGTTGGTTACAAGAACCTTAAACGAGAAGTTAATTATGGAAATGAAAACTCGAAGGTAGATATTTTCTTAAGCCAAGGAACTTCAAAATCAACAAGAAATGATGCTTATGTCGAGGTGAAAAGTGTTACTTTACTGGGGCAAACAATAAAACAGCAAGCTGAAGGTCAAGGTTTTTTTCCTGATACGGTAACCACTCGAGGACAAAAGCACTTACGTGAATTAACCAACTTAAGCCAACAAGGCACCCGTACAGTGTTATTTTTTGCTATACTGCACAGTGGCATTAATAAAGTTTCAGCTGCTAGCCATATTGATGAAAAATACAGTGAATTATTAAAGTCAGCACAAACAGCAGGAGTTGAAGTTATTGCTTACAAAGCTAATTTTCAATTAGAAAAAGCTCAATTATTATCAAGTCAACTAGAGATACAGCTAACTGTAAGCATTGCAGTAAATAACCAATAATTTTTAATTGCCACTAAAAAGCAAGATAATGGTTGACTAACCCTAGGTAAAATTGCTAAAAAAGCTTGCTCAATTAAAAAGTCAAAGATAGAGGCTGAGTAACTCATGTTTTGACGGTCAATAAACCACTGATATTAAAGTGATTATTTTTTATTTTGACTTAATTAACCCAAAGCATTGATTTTTATCATGAGTGATACCATATAGTTCTGATATTTTAGGTCTATTATATAATAGTATTGCCAATTACAACCAAGGTAAAAAGTTAACTGATGTTTTCATCAAACAACCTTGGTCTTTGTAGTATTAGGAGATTCATCATGCCAACAAGCAAAGGCAAAACATTAGGTATATTAGCGTTAGCTGGCGTAGAGCCGTACCAAGAAAAAGCTAACGAAGAATATATGGATACCCCCCAGCAAGAACATTTTAAAAAGATTTTAGATGCATGGCGTGTCCAACTTCGTGAAGAAGTAGATCGTACCGTGACTCATATGCAAGATGAAGCGGCAAACTTTCCTGATCCGGTTGATAGAGCCGCTCAAGAAGAAGAGTTTAGTCTTGAATTACGCACTCGTGATCGTGAACGTAAACTCATCAAGAAAATTGAAAAAACTTTACAATTAATTGAAGAAGATGATTTTGGCTTTTGTAAATCTTGTGGTATCGAAATTGGCATTCGCCGCTTAGAAGCAAGACCGACTGCCGATCTTTGTATTGAATGTAAAACCTTAGCAGAAATTAAAGAGCGTCAAATGGCTGGCTAAGTCATTGACTAAGCAAGTATCACTAAGTAGCACTCTGCCCTATGAGCGACCACAGTTACCAAGCACCAACGCTTATCGTGGTCGTTTTGCTCCATCACCTTCTGGATTACTCCATTTTGGCTCTTTAATCGCTGCGCTTGCTAGCTTTTTAGACGCTAAATCTTTTGTTACACCTGACGGTAAATCAGGACAATGGTTAGTACGCATAGAAGATATCGATCCTCCTCGCGAACAAGCAGGTGCTAGCTCAGCTATTTTAGCAACACTTGAAGCGTTCGGTTTATATTGGGATGAACCGGTACTTTATCAAAGCCAACAATCTGAAATCTATCAAGATACCTTAAGCGACTTACAACAACAAAACCTCAGTTACTACTGTCAATGCACTCGAGCAGAAATAAAAAGTATTGGTGGGATTTATCAAGGCCATTGCCGCACACGAAACAGGCCTAAAAACAACAGCGCTATTCGTTTAATTAACCAACATGGCATTTATCAATTTGATGATCTTTTCCAAAAACAAGCGCAAGAAAAAGTAGAGTGTGATAAAGCGCTAGCCAAAGAAGATTTTATCATTCATCGTAAAGATGGCTTATTCGCTTACCAGCTGGCGGTGGTGGTTGACGATATTTATCAAAAGATTAACCATGTGATTCGCGGTTGTGACTTACTTGAGCCAACAGCCAGACAATTAACATTATTCGCAACTTTAAATAGCTCAATACCCAAATATGGACATGTACCTTTAGCCGTAACAACGAAAGGCTATAAACTAAGCAAACAAAACAAAGCCCCTGCTATTAATAACAACAATCCACAACCAGCATTAATCGCAGCGCTAAAGTTTTTAGGGCAAGCGCCAGATCCTAACCTCATTAACGATAACGTTGATGACATTATTCGTTGGGCAATTAATCATTGGTCACGAGATAAAGTCGCTAAGGTAAAAGAAATAAGTATCGAATAACATTAAAATAATACCAACTATCCTTATGATCCTACTTTTAAAGTAGCTTTAGTACTATTGAAACGAATGAATATAAACTATAGAAGTGCCTGATATGAATCTTAATTTTTCTGAATTTTCTGCAAGCCAGCGTTATCATTTAATGACACAAACGATCATTCCAAGACCCATCGCCTGGGCTTTAACTGACTCCCATAATGGCTCACTTAATTTAGCCCCGTTTTCTTATTTTACCGCGGTATCAAGCGCACCGCCTATTTTAATGATTTCCGTTGGCCACAAGCCCAATGGCGATAAAAAAGACACCTTAGTCAATGTAGTTAGCACTAATAAAATGGTGATACATATAGCTTCAGAACACGATTCGGCACTCGTTACTCAAACTGCAGCAAGCTTACCTCATGGTGAATCAGAGCTAACTGCAGCGGCTTTAAAAACAGTTCCTTTTGATGGTTTCTCACTACCTAGACTCGCCCAGTGTGACATTGCATATGGCTGCGAATTATATGAAATAAAAGAACTTGGCGATGTGCCACAAAGCTTAATTTTTGTCGAAATTAAACAAATATACATTAACGATAACGTTATCGAACTTGACGAAAAACAAAGAATAAAAGTCCATGCGGATAGGGTTAACCCCTTAGCACGCTTAGGCGGTGGCGAGTATGCCACAATCAACAAACCATTTAGTATTGCTAGGCCTAAATAATTTTTATTAACAAAATAAGGAAATACCATGTCTAAAACTATCATAATAACGGGCGCAAACCGCGGTATTGGCTTTGCAATGGCAAAAATTTGTCAGCAACGTGGTGACACTGTTTATGCATTATGCAGACAAAGCTCTCCTCAACTTAACGCACTAAAAGTTAATATTATTGAAGGGATTGATATCGCCACTGATGAAGGCATCGCATGTGCTCAAGCTAAACTGTCTGGTATTTCTATCGATTTACTGATTAATAATGCAGGCATTTTACGAGATGAAAGTCTAAGTAACTTTAATAAAACGACCATTATTGAGCAGTTCAATGTCAATGCTCTAGCCCCCATCGCCTTAACACAAGCATTGCTCAGTAATTTATCAGAAAACAGTAAAGTGGCATTGATTACTTCAAGAATGGGTTCAGTAACAGATAACAGTTCAGGTGGTCGTTACGGCTACCGCATGTCAAAAGCGGCATTAAATATTGCCGCTGTTTCGCTTGCTAAGGATCTAGCAGTAAATAAAATTGCTGTTGGCATTTATCATCCCGGTTATGTACAAACCGACATGGTTAATATACCTGGCCAAACAAGCAATGGTGATATTAGCAGCGAAGTTGCAGCGCAACGCTTACTGACATTAATGACTGAATTAACGATGGCTGAGTCAGGAGTATTTAAGCATTCTAATGGTGAAATATTGCCTTGGTAGCAACGTATCGATGAATACTTATTTTCTTCAGTGCAGCGACGACGAAAAATCGCTGCTTTTTCATTCTCTTTTTTACTTGATTGTTATATCATTGCGCCTAATCAAACAAAGAGTTTTTCATTTCACCTCTATTCTTTAAAAAAGGCCAGCGATTATCAAACGCGTCATCAATTTATGTAAAAAGGTTTTTAGTAAAAATTCCAATAAAAAAAACCAAGCAACTGAAGTAGTATCAACACTAGCGCAACCAATAGTGTTATCTCGAAGTCAACATTCTGTTTCTAGACAACTACTTAGTCCAAGCGCCTTAAAAGTACTCTATCGCTTAAATAAAAGTGGCTATGACGCTTATCTTGTTGGTGGTGGTGTCCGCGACATTTTATTGGGTTTGAAACCAAAAGATTTTGATATTGCCACTAATGCCACACCTGATGAAATCAAAGAGTTGTTTCGGAACTGTCGTTTGATTGGTCGCCGTTTTCGTTTAGCGCATATTGTTTTTGGTCGAGAAATTATTGAAGTGGCAACCTTTCGTGGCCACCACGACAACGCCACAGAACAAGAAAAAAGCTGTAAGAAAACTTCAAAGCAAAGTGAACATGGCATGTTACTGCGTGATAATATTTACGGCACCATAGACGAAGATGCTGAGCGTCGTGATTTCACTATAAACGCCTTATATTACTCTAGTAAAGATTTTAAAGTCTATGACTTTGCCAACGGAGTGAAAGATATTGAAGACAAAATTATCCGCTTAATTGGTGATCCCGAAACTCGCTATCGAGAAGACCCTGTGCGCATGTTGCGTGCTATTCGCTTTGCCACCAAACTTGATATGAAAATATCACCTGAGACTAGTGCCCCAATCAAAGAGCTTTCAACATTAATGGCTAACATCCCTGCTGCTCGTATGTTTGAAGAGTTTTTAAAATTGTTTATTGCTGGTAAAGCGGTCGCTAACTATAAACAACTGCGCAGTTATAATTTATTTACTTACTTCTTCCCTGCTGTTGAACAAGAGCTAAATAACAATAACCAACTACTTGAACGTTTTATCATGCTAGCCATGGAAAACACTGATAATCGCATCAACAATGAACAACGTGTCACCCCAGCATTTTTATTCGCTGCGATGCTTTGGTACCCATTACAAAAATATATTCAACAAATTAATATAAATAATCAACTTGCTCCCCAAGATGCTTTTTTTGCTGCATTAAGTGAAATAATGCCTGAACAACAGCGCAGCATCGCCATTCCTAAACGTTTTCAAGGGGTAATGAAAGATATTTGGATCTTGCAAGACAAACTAGCACGCCGTGAAGGCAAACGTGCCTTTAAAACTTTTGAACACCCTAAGTTTAGAGCCGGTTATGACTTTTTGTTATTGCGAGCAGAAATAGAAAATACTCCTGATTTAATTGAATTGGCTCAATGGTGGACTGACTTTCAAACTGTCTCTAATGACGCTCGTCTGCAAATGATTAAAGGTATTAGAAGCAGCTCACCTGGTAGCAAGCGTCGCAGTCCACGAAAACGTCGTACCCCAAGCAAAAGTACTGATAGCTCAAGCGCTGAATAAACATTATGCAAGCTATCAAAACAATTGCGCATATAGGCTTAGGTAGTAACTTATCTGAGCCTATTAAGCAGGTACAAGCCGCTATTGATGAGATTAAAAAGATAGTACAAAGTCATGTAATTAATGTGTCGTCATTGTATTTAAGTAAGCCTATGGGGCCTCAGGATCAAGATGATTATATTAATGCGGTTTTAGCGCTTGAAACAACGCTAGCCCCGCTTGAATTACTTGATGCCTTACAAAGTATTGAAAATAAAGCAGGCAGAGTACGTAAAGAAGACCGTTGGGGTGCACGTATTTTAGATCTTGATATTATTTTGTTTGGTAACGAAATAATTAGTACAGAACGCCTTACTGTGCCGCACTATGGCATGAAGGAACGTGAGTTTGTTTTATTGCCGTTAGCTGAAATTGCCGCCGATGTAATAATACCTGCCTCAATGGCCGCTGACAGGCAAAGTGTAAAAGTTTTGAGCCAAAACATCGCTAATAACGCGATGATAAAGCTAAAGCTAAGTTGATCGAATATTGCAGTTGAAAAAAAATTATGCGAAAGTACTCTAATTGAGTAATTACTCAAAATAATTATAACAAGCAAGTTATCTTAAAATAACACTTAAAATAGATACCGCATTGGAACTACTATGGCTAAAATAACAACCTCAACCTTGTTAAAGATGAAACAACAAGGCGAAAAAATATCAACCATTACTGCCTATGACGCTAGCTTTGCTAAGCTATTTGATCAAGCAGGCATACACGCCATTTTGATTGGTGATTCCCTAGGTATGGTATTACAAGGCCAAGATGACACACTGCCTGTCAGTATTGATGATATGGTTTATCATACCCAATGTGTTAAACGTGGCGTCGAAAACACCTTGATCATCGGCGACATGCCTTTTATGAGCTACGCTAATTTAGAGCAGGCCTTGACCAATGCTGCTAAGTTAATGCAAGCTGGCGCTAGCGTGGTCAAAATGGAAGGTGGCGCTTGGTTGGTTGACACGATTAAAGCCTTAGTTGAACGAGGTATCCCTGTATGTGCTCATTTAGGTTTAACGCCTCAATCGGTAAATGTATTTGGTGGCTTTAAAGTACAAGGTCGTGAAGATACACAAGCACAGCAAATGATCAAAGATGCACAAGCATTAGAAGCCGCAGGTGCGCAATTACTAGTATTAGAATGTATTCCTGCTCCACTAGGTCAGGCAATTTCAGAAGCGATTACCATACCTACAATAGGCATTGGCGCTGGTAAAGGTACCGACGGACAAATACTAGTAATGCACGATGCTTTGGGTATTTCTTGTAGCTATATGCCTAAGTTTTCCCGAAATTTCTTACAAGAAACTGGTGATATTAAAAAATCGATTGAATTATACATCAGTGAAGTAAGCCAAGGTAACTTCCCCGGCGAAGACCATATATTTAAATAATTTCGAATTTCGAGCAACGTCTAAAAAATATAACCATGCTCCATAAGAGAAAATAATGAATACAGTTGAAAGTATAAAAGATTTACGCGCACAAGTTAAATCATGGCGCATGCAAGGCCTAAAAATTGCTTTTGTACCCACCATGGGTAATTTACACGACGGACACCTGGCGCTAGTTAATGCCGCTCATCAGCATGCTGATAAAGTTATCGTTAGTATTTTCGTAAATCCTATGCAGTTTGGCTTAAGTGAAGATATTGATAATTACCCTAGAACATTAGCACAAGATACAGCCAGTTTGACGAAGGTCAATACTGACTTATTATTTACCCCTACCGCAGATATTATTTATCCAAAAGGTTTTGGTGAAAATAGCTATGTCGAGGTGCCCAATATTTCAGATTTATATTGTGGTGCAACCCGCCCAGGACATTTTCGCGGTGTCGCTACAGTAGTTTGCAAATTATTTAATCTAGTACAGCCTGATGTTGCTTGTTTTGGCTCGAAAGATTATCAACAATTGCAAGTCATTCAAACTATGGTTGAAGACTTATCCATGCCAGTTAATGTTATTCCTGTGGAAATTATTCGTGAAGAATCAGGCTTAGCAATGAGTTCGCGCAATGGTTACTTAACGCCAGAAGAACTTGCAATAGCACCTGTACTTTATCAAACCTTACAATGGTTAAATGCTGAGTTATGTAAAAGTCATCAACCAAGAGACTATGCCGCACTAATAATGCAAGCAAGTGAAAAAATTGATAATGCCGGATTAAAAACTGATTATATTAATTTATGTAATGCTAAAACGTTAGCGCCGGTAACACCCAATGACAAAGATATTGTTATTCTAGCGGCTGCTTATTTAGGTAAAGCAAGATTAATTGATAATATGCCCGTTAGCTTATAAGTGGTGATGAGTTTCAGTAATAGTATATAAATAAATCCCTTATAAGCACTTCAATAATAAGGGACTAATGCCTATACCCGTTCCACTTAAAGAAGCATGATTCTGCTAGAATTGGAGACGACTTTAGGCAAAGCAGTATTAGTTAAAACTAGTATGAAAGGTTGTTAATACGAAACGACAACCTCTACGGCTCTTTCCGTACGGCAATCATATGAACCCATTTCGAATTCCCGACAGTTCCAAGGGCGATTATCATAAATAGAACACATGAGAGTTCCACGATCTAGCGCTGAGCACCAGCCATCTTCTAAACGTAGCATAGTTTCACCACCCCATTTATCCACAGCGATATACTCGTAAGGCACACCTGTGTCAGTAACAAGCAATACTTCTAGGCGACAGCAACAAGCCTGACAATTTGAACAGCTAATGTCCGTTTCTGATAGAGTTTTAATAGTAATGAGATGCATATCATTAAATAGAGTAATAGTGCATTTTACCCTAAAATGCCCCTATTCTATATTAATTTTGTTCATGCTTGATGCAACGAGGTTTAGCTCTATAAAGCTCACATCAAGAGACTTTATTTATGATTATACCATTTGCATTAATTAAGGTTACAGAGTTCAATGAGAATAAATTTTCAAGATCAAGGCGCTTGATTGAGTAATAGGTGGTGTGTGTGATTGAAAGCAACGATGTTATAGGATATTTAAGCCATTTGAAAATGCTCACTTAATTAGTGTAATTGGTAGTACTATATCTTGTAGCAATACGGATAAAACTGATAGCGACTCTGTTTTATTGTTTGTATGGCAAGTCATTATTTTAGCCCTTCAGCCCATTTTCCATTATTATTTTTGTGCAGTTTTCTCAGTGCCATAAGACATGTGACTGATCGGGCTGGGCTTTTAATAATGGTTTCTATTTCAATAGCAGCCTAATGCCCAGTTAACGGTCGGCTTTAAATTAATGGTGGTATATTCAGCTCACTTAAGTGCTCAATTGTTCTAACATTGAGTGGTGTTACTAATACATTTTGACACGGTGTAAACCAGACAGGGTTAATACCTACAGAAATAGCTGGCTCAATATCCTTTTCAAAATTATCACCAACCATGACGATGTTTGAGGCAGGCACATTTAACCTTGATAATATAGCGTTAAGAAACTCAGGTGAGCCTTTCACCAACCCTAAGTTAGCTTTACAGAAATACCCCGATATATACTCACTTAAACCAACACGCTCGAATGCTAACTTGATCTCCAGTTCTGTAGAATCGGCAGCACCTGTAGCTATATAAATTTGAGCATCTTGGGACAGTGATTCTAAGGTATCTTTCGCACCATGAACAGCTTCAACATTTTCCCAATGACACATTTTTCCTTCTGCATTAGGAAAATCAATCATTAACGTATCGCCCCAATCAAAAAGATATACTTCTATCATAATACCTCCATGTCGATATAGAGCCCTGTTTATAGTCTAAATAGATTGGCAAAAGCGGTTAATAAACTAAGCACAATGACTGAGGTCGTAACTTCTACCTTAATCTAAGCGGTGAAGCGCACAAATTTTGTTACCTGATGGGTCGCGTAAATAAGCGAGGTAAAGCTTGCCAAGCACTCCTTCACGCACTCCAGGAAGGTCTTCACATGTACTACCACCATTAGTAAGACCTGCAGCGTGCCAAGCATCAGCAATATCAGTCGTCTTCGCTGCAAAACCGATAGTAGAGCCATTACCATTACAAGCAGGTTCTCCATCGATAGGTTTGGTCAACGCAAAAACACCACTTTTAGTAAAATAAAAACAACGACCTTTTTCATCTATTACGCCTGGCTCATGACCCATAGCGCCCAAAATCGCATCATAAAAAACCTTCGATTCTTGTACATCATTTGCACCAATCATAATATGGCTAAACATTTTTAAACTCCTCTTAGAAACATCAATAGACTAAATATAACTATAACTATAACGCCCAAGAATAGGTGATAAACAATCTTGTATCACTTAGTCAATAAACGTTATTTAATAAACAATAACATAGAATACTTACCAATTTGTAAAACTGAATGTTTTTCACAAAAAAGAAAATGAAAGACCGTATCTCAGTAGAAAAACTGTTAATTAGACGACAATCTCAGTCACTATTTCAGTTTTTACTGAATTGGCAATAAAACATTGATCATGAGATTGATGATGCATTTTTTCAAGTTGCTCCATTGTCGGTTTTTTATCACCTGAAAATTGAACATGAGGTCTAAGTGTGACTTTAGTCATTGATATTTTACCCTCATCATCTTTTTCCATGATACCTACAGCATTATCCACATATGAATCCACAATATATCTTCTTTTAGCTGCAACAGATAAAAAGAACAGCATATGACAACTAGAAAGTGATGCAACAAAGGCTTCTTCTGGATCAACGTTAGCTTCAACAGAATATGGCAAAGGGACTACATGTGGAGAAGATGATGCTTGAACGACTACACCACCATCAAAAGTCCATTCATGCCCTCTACTATATTTGTTATCAATATAATTTTCATCATTGGCTCTCGCCCAATTTATTTTTGCTAAATACTCAGACATTACAACTCCATATTGTTCTTTTGATAGCTTGTTATACCATTTACATTAATTAAGGTTACAGAATTCAATGAGAATAAATTTTCAAAAACAAGCCGCTTGATTGAGTAATAGCTGGCGTGTGTGATTGAAAGCAACGATGTTATTGGATATTTAAGCCATTTGAAAATGATCACTTAGTTAGTGTAATTGGTATCAGGCTCGATACACACTACAATTAAAGCAACCAGGATTTGCATTATGAAGATGAATATATTCAACTGCAATATTTTGAAATTGTCTATCAATTGCAGACTCTAGCTCTGTACCTTGTATCACTTCCGCCCCGATCATTAATTTCCCTGAGTTGTAGGCTCTTACTGAAAGTAATCTATGTCGAAGCATTTCAGGTACTTCATTGAAATCTAACTTAGCCATTTCTGCTTTTTCACGGACAAATATCGGTCCGGCAGCCCTGTACGGTGAGTTAACATTATGGTGGCAATAAGATAAAACAAGTACTCTCTCACCGATTTTTGCATCAGATAGAGAGACACGACAAGGGTATCCGGGATCAGCATCCACAGTTTTCCAACTGGCATGATAAATTTCTAACTCATCGTCATTTTTATCCATGAAGTCATGAAAATCACTGGTGTTTAGTGCCTTAATTAAAAATTTAGTTGTCATTTATTAAACCTATTTGCATAAAGATCTTAGATTATAAATGTTCACATATTTAATACTCGCCATATTCGGACATGACACTCGAATTATTTTCGTGCCTAACTACCCCGTTAAGCGTTTTATTAAAATAAATCAATAATATTTTAACTTGTTACGTCATCCATCATACTTTGTAGCTTATCTCCTTCGACACAAAAAATATTTGTAGTGTAGTAATCGAGACTATATTCAATGTTTAATGAAAAATATAAGCTTTGTTTAAGGTGAATCTTTATCGCTTTTTCAATTTCAACACTTAAGCTCTGGGTAAACACTTTATCTCGATGAGGCTTAGTTAATAACGATACAGTAACAAGTATGTGAGAGTATTTATACTGAGAACAAGGATAAGCTCTTGATTTACATTCACCCGCGCTCAAATCCTTTTCATTGATGACTCTCTCGACAGCATCAAAGACTTTGTTGGTATTTATATCTAAATTATCAGAATATTTAATTTCTACATGAGGCATGAAAATGTACTCCTTAAACACATAAAACCCATTAAAGGGGCAAAAAGTAGTTGGCTAAAAATACAAGCGTTACATTAGGTGATCATTTTGATCAGTTTATAAACCAACAACTTAACACTGGTCGTTACGGTTCAGCAAGTGAAATTGTTAGAGCAGGATTAAGGGCTTTGGAAGATCAAGAAGCCAAACTATTAAATTTACGCAATATGCTAATCCAAGGTGAGCAAAGTGGTATTGCTGATTACAGCTATGAAAGTTTGCTAACTGAGTTGGATAAAGATAATCACTAATGAGTAAACTCTTATTATCAGCGAAAGCAAAATCAGATTTAACAAAAGTAGCTCGCTACACCCAATTAACTTGGGGAAAAGAACAGAGGAATAACTACCTAAAGATATTAGACAATACATTTCAATTATTAGCTGATGAACCAGAGTTAAGACTTAGCTGTGATTGCATAAGAGAGGGCTATAGTAAATATCCTCAATCCAGCCATGTAATTTACTACAACAAGCACAAGGTTAATCAAATTTTAATAGTGCGTATATTGCATAAAAGTATGGATGTAAACTCCACACTCTAGAAAAATATAACGCCCTGTTAACAAGCAATAAAATAGGCGAGGAAGGAGCAAAAACCAACTGTTTTTTGTCCTTTTGAGTGACTTATTATGTGCCAATGCGCTATACTGTACCAATAAACGTACATGAACACTTTGGAGTTACACATGGATGCAATAAGTTATACCGCCGCTAGAGCAAATTTAGCAAATACAATGGCGCATGTCTGTAATGATCACGCACCAATTATTATTACACGTAAAAGTGAAGATCCCGTTGTTATGATGTCGTTAGAAGATTATAACGCCATGCAAGAAACTACATATTTACTAAGATCTCCTGCAAATGCTAGAAGCCTTTTAGAATCCATTGCCGAACTTGAAGCAGGTAACGGGACTGAAAGGGACCTTATTGAATGAAATTAACATTTGCCACAAAAGCTTGGGAGCAATACCTTTATTGGCAAACCACCGATAAAAAAATACTTAAACGTATTAATTTACTCATTAAAGATATCCAGAGAACACCTCACGAAGGTATCGGTAAACCAGAGCCTTTAAAACATGGATTATCTGGATATTGGTCTCGACGAATAAACGACGAACATCGGATCGTTTATAAGTATCAAGATAATACGATACTAATTGCTCAGCTCCGATACCATTACGGCACATAACGCCCCACTTAAGCGGTGCAAAATTGTTGACTATAATATGCGAGGAACGAGCGCAGCCAGCTTTACGTGTCCCGTTGAATTGCTTATAGTGTTTGATTTTCAGCTGTTAATTTATTTTTTAACTACTTTGTAGATGTAAGGCTATCTTTTTTTTACATCTAATTACTATATCAATTTTTTCGTCTTCAGATTTGTTAATCCAATCAGAGATTTCAGATGAAGACCTATAGCACCCCATACAAATTTCATGTTCATCGAAGTCACATTGACCTACACAAGGGGTTATTACATTTATACTATTTCCTATGAACATATACACTCAGCCATACTCAGACCCTGAAAAACACATAACGAGCCTGTAGAATTACTCGTTTTAAAATTATTTTTAATCAAAAGACTCTAACTGGATTGTTTTCTTTTAACAATCAAAAACGTTTACATTTTTGGCGATTTTAAGTTTTACATCGTTGATCATGGAGTGATAGCGGACTTTCTACTGATTTTCGGCTTTTGAGGCGCTTTTCGAGGGGAAATTCAAGGATTTTCGCCTTAATGTAGGCTATTTCTTAACTTTTCTATGTTATGAACAAGGCAATACATTTTCCATTGGCTATTCACTTTTTCTTGTCCTCGTAAGGTGAATTTATTCATTCCTTTGTTCACGGTAATATTACAAAAAACAGGTTCAATGGCACCCAACCGTTTACTGTATTGCCGTCCTACAGGGCTATTTATTTTTACTTTCATTTTATCGCTATAGCTTACTACGAGAGTAGTTTCATCTGGAAATTGCACTTGTCGTCCTTTTTCTTTGGGTGGATTTCGCATGCATTGTTTTTTGAGTTGCTCAACGGCAGGCTTTAAGGTTTGTTGCTCACCAACACTGCACCATGCTTGAGCTTGTAGTATGATTGATGATTATCATCATTGATTACTATACCATTGTAACCTTGAACGGTTCCTTTACTGGTGATCATTTTGGCGCTGTCTGGATCGGTGATGTTACTTTTTACGGGCTTGCCCCGACTGCCTATTTTCTCTTCGTTGGTAACAAGGAAGTTTCCAATTTTTTCGGCGCTATTATCAAGCTTTTCTTTTTACTTTAAGTCGTGATTGATTTCATCGTCACCCAGACCATCTTGCGCTTGATGTCTGGCCAATATCCGTTGGCTGGCTTTGCGTAGCTTAACTTCTTTACCCTTAAGCTCCTCAAAAGTACCGCTCCATTCTTTACCGCATTAGACTTACTTCGTTAAGGTAAAAGTTACAGCCATCAATGGCAAACATGTTTCGCCCTATTAATCCCTCACGATCACAGATCAATAAGACTTGAGTAAACAGCGGTTCAATTTGGTCTTTCATTTTAGCAACGAAGCCAGCAATACTGGTGTAGTTAGGCTGAGCATCACCCGATAAACTCAGAAAAGTAATATTAGTTTCACAAGCGATTGCTATTTTACGGCTTGAGATAATGCCACAAGAATAAGCAAATAGAATAATTTTTAACATCACTGATGGAGAGTAAGCTGCCGCGCCTGTTTTATCATTATGATACCAATTGTCGAAGCCCGATAAATCAAGATGTTTATCGACAATATGGGCAAGCGCATATTCAAACGTTCCAGGTATTATCTGTTGTGAAAAATCAATGGGAATGAACTTACTTTGGCAGGATAAATCAGGTTTGTAGTTCGCCATAAGTTTTTTGTCTGGCTGAATAATAACTATTAGATCACAAACGGGATCACGGCACAAGGTTGAAAAACAAACAATTCAAAAAAACAAAAGGAACATTGAAAATGTTCTTTTTTGGAGAAATTCTACAGCCTCAACGCCCGCATAAGGGGCTGATAACAGTTTGCTAAAATGTGAAGCGAAGCGGAACCGAGCAAACTGTTACGAATCCGTTTGATTGCCTTGTTAGGTGTAAATCATTGTTTCCTCTACTATTACCCAACCAACTATATACACCAAAGCTAACCAACCAAGAAGATGCATAAAGTCACCTTTGTGCCCCCACTCGGAGTATCTAGCGAAAACTATTGAACCCAATGCTAAGCTTGGATAAATGAAATAATATTCGAGTTCATATAAAAATTCATTCAAGTACCCAGAAAATAAAATGTACAAAACGTAGAGTGAAAAAATAACAATTGCTGTAATACGAGAAACATACCATTTACTTCTGAAGTCTTCAGCATCATAGTCATACTCTCTAACCATATATACTCCTATTACAGCAATAGGAAATAAGAATAGGCATATTGCTGTGAATACAGGCATTAATTAATGCTCCTTACACCTAACGCCGCAATAAGCGGAAAATTATAGTTGGCTAAAATGTTTGAGGCACGAAAAACAGCCAACTGTAAATTTTCCGTTGAATTGCCTTGTTAGCTCTCGCTTTGCTCTGCTACAGTGTCTTCTTCAGCAACTCGGCCTGCATCACGTAATAAGCTGAGTACTGATGTTCTATCATCGTACAAATCTTCTAAAATTCTTTGGCTATAATGCTGAGCAGCTAGCACATCTTCTTCTGGAATTTCTTGCCAGTCATCATGTAATACATCATTACCCAAAACTCTAATTTCATCATGAGCTCTTTTCTTTCTAGCTTGTGTTATAACGCCATCATTAGCGGCTGCTTCAATTTGCTTGTATAAATTGAACTCTTTCTTTGTTTTATAACCATTAGCCCTCATTGTTTTATCCAATACAGAACGGAATAGTCCTGCTGCAGCTCTGAAACAACTATTTTCTAGACACCTTTCCGCCTCGGAGAATTCATTTCTTATACCATCAGGAACTGATAACGGTATTGCGAGTCTTTGCTTTGCTTCAGGGGTAAATCTAAGAAGCCGATTATATTTTCCGGGGTAATTGTAATCACCACCAAACTTAATAACTCCTAATGCTCCCATTCCGCAACCGCCACATTGAAATAAACGATAACTGATTTGGCAGTCATGCCAGTGCCTATCTTTGAAAGGCCTAGTTATAGAACCTAATTCTCCTCTCTCACTTTTCCAAACAAAAGTACTAAGTCCACCTCTGCACTCAGGGCATCTTGCAACGATAGAGCCTTCTTCTTCATTTATTTGAGCCATGACAAATTTCGAATCCTTGATAGAGAGCTAACGCCGTTTTAAGCGGCAAATTGCAGTTGGCTAAAATAAGTGAGGCACGAACAAAAAGCCAACTGTAATTTGTCCGACTTGAAAACCCTTGTTATAAGTTTTAACTCTTATAGGAACAAGCTATTTTTCCGTCTTTTATCCATTCACGGTAACTTGAACCACCAATCATTTTATAATGGTTGCATGTAGCTTCGTTACCATAAGAAGTTTGCCTACCTGATATTACAGAAGATATAACACCATCAATAACCTCTTCGGATGACCAAGGTTTAATATCTAAGGCTGTGCAACCAGTGATTGAAATCATAATAGGAAGCAGAAGGCTAAATTTTCTTTTGAACATAAAATCCATTTATAAATACTCCAATCTTGAGAAACTTATAACGCCTAAATAACAGGCTAAGTAATGGTTGGCTAAAATGGTGTAGCGAAGCGAAACGTAGCCAACTGTTACGTGTCCTTGTTTATTTTCTTGTTATGTCTTTATTTACCATGACATTTTTTATATTTCTTTCCACTCTGACATGGACATGGGTCATTTCTCCCTACAGAGCCAAAACGGCTAATAAACTGCTCTTTCTTTTTATTAAACTCAAAAATTCTAACTTTATCATCTACTGTAGTTTTTAATACATCATCTAGAAATAGTGAAGGACTCCAACCGTCGATTACTCTGCTAACAAGATAGCTATCTACGGCAGCAGAGGCAGCGCCCAGAACTGGACTAATTATGCCTGCTAAGTTTGGATATAAAAATCGTATAAATTTAGATACACCTTTATCTGGAGTTGCTTTATTTAATAATGATTGTACAACTTGATGTTCGTCATAGTCTTCTGAAGCGAACCATTTTCTAAAAACACTTCCATTGAAGTTGTTTCTGCAACGTAAAATGTCATCTACGGTAATTATACCTTTTGAATAAAGCTTAAAAATATCCGGCAAGCCCTTTAAATTCATTATATTTGAAAAAGTTTCAATAGAGTCCTTTCCTGAAATTGAAGAAAAAGCTCCTAGCTTAGTGTTAATATATTTCTTCGAGAATCCGTCTTGGTATATTGAGTCTATACCTAATTTATTTTGTAAAACTAAACCTTGTGCTACATCAGAAACCCTGAGTAACCGATAAAAGTCTAATGGATTTACATTAGTAATAGATTCACTGTTAAGGCTAAAGTCATTGCTTAGTATTGGATTGGTTATGTCCGTAATTATCTCAGACTCGATAAGCTTAGATGTTTCTTTATCTGATTTAACTGATGAATTATCAATATATTGAAACAGTTTATTGATTTCTTTAGGGTTAGATCCCTTAATGTCACCTAGTTTTTCCTCAAACCCTTCCATGTCAGACCATTGAAAGTGTAGAGGTTCCAAGCTCGGAGAGTTTTTATTTAGTTTAATTACAAAATCATCTAGATCAAAACATACTTTTAAAATTTTATTATCGAATAGCTTATTAACATCTGCTACACCAATCCTATCAATCAACAAGCTAACAGTCAGCGGCTTTATATAAATTGTTTCATGTGTAAGAAAACTAGTAAAAATAGCCGATAAAACACTCTCTTGTTGTAGTTTAATATCATCTTTTGTGTGATAGCCACACAAAAACTGCATCTCATCATTTTTTTCAACAGATTTGGCAGTGACTTTGACATTTTGTATTGGAGCATTAGCAATTAATATGCTTGTCATATATGTTCTCGAATAATGAATCTAAAGCTTTGCCCCAAAGTACAAAACTATAGAAAGACATAACGCCCCATTAAGAGGCGAAAAATAGTTGGTTAAAATAAGCGACGCAGGAGCAAAAACCAACTGTTTTTTGTCCTTTTAAATGACTTGATACTAATTGAGCCTCCTCCCCAAAGTTCAGCGTTTAGCTAAACTTTAAGGCGACCAAACCAAAAGGAGAAAGCTCGATGAAATTCTATACTACTTTACATAAATATTATTGCGGAATCGACTTACATGCCAAAATTCTTTATGTTTGCCTCTTAGATCAACAAGGAAATAAGCTTGTTCATCAAAAGATTGGCGCAGACCCTCTGGCTTTACTTCGTTTACTCGAGCCTTATATGGGCAATGTCATTGTGGGTGTTGAATGCATGCATTGTTGGTACTGGGTCAGTGATTTTTGTCAGGCTCATGAGGTAGACTTTGTTCTTGGCCATGCGCTTTACATGAAAGCCATTCATGGCGGCAAAGCAAAAAATGATAAAATCGACTCGTACAAAATCGCTAGCCTGTTAAAAGGTGGCAACTTCCCACTTGCTTACAATTACCCCAAAGAAATGCGAGCAACCCGAGATTTACTGCGTAGACGAACGGGTATCGTTAGGCATGGTGCTAGCCTTAAAGCCCATGTGGTCAATACTGACAGTCAATATAACTTACCTGCTCAATCGCTTAACTTAAAAAATCTCAGTGCTAGAGAAAGCTTACGACATCATTATGAGGATGAAGTGGTACAGCGCACTATTAAACTCGATATCGTCTTGCTTGATTGTTATGCAAAAGAGTTAGCCAAAGTTGAATGTTTTATTGAAAAACAAGCCAAACAACATCACGGTACTTACCTTTATATTATTCGCAGCTTTCCCGGTATCGGACAAATACTCGGCTTGACCATCCTTTATGAAATAGGCCATATCACTCGCTTTAACTCAGTACAAAATTTTGCTTCGTATAGCCGATTAGTGAAGTGCAAAGCGGAGTCAGCCGGAAAAACCTACGGCACCAGTGGTAATAAAATTGGTAATGGGCACCTTAAGTGGGCGTTTAGTGAAGCGGCTGTTTTATATTTACGTGGCAATGACAAAGCCAAAAACTACCTTAATAAATTACAACGACGTATGAGTAAAGGCAAAGCACTGTCAGCCTTAGCGCATAAAATTGGTCGTTGTATTTATTTCATGCTTAGGGATAAAACCGTATTTGATGAAAAGAAATTTTTAAAAGGTTAAGTCGCACAATGGCGTGAGCTACTCACCTAACTGGATGAAAAAGAGCATCACACTAATCGTCAAGCCATTAGGTTTACTGATGATTATTATGCCAAGCAGCTCAAGCCACACTGTCTTGATTAGACACGTCATTGGTGCGCATGACCTTATAAGAGCAATGAGTAAACTCGTTTACACCTTAACTGAGCCTGAAACTAACTGAAACTTGTTTAATAGCCTGTAGTCATCCTACTTGAATAGTGCCAGCCAAAGGTTAACCGATGAATGTCTAGTGCCCCTGTTACCTGAAAGGACTGAGGAAAAGCAGGCAGTGATGAGATCACAATAAGAGAGCCTCAATATGTGTTTGCCGTAAACGAGCGTTTAACGACTGACCGACATAGCGAAGAAGACGAATTTACTGATTGATAACAACTAGCTGCCTAACGGCAGCTAAAAGAACACTATTGGCTATTGACGAGAGATAGGCTCATATGTGTTATGCTTTTCAGCCACTCAAATGATTCTACTTTTATTCTTGTCTCTACACCTTGGATATCTAAGTTCATGCAAGCCAATACTTCTGCGGCAGTTAACCAAATAGAAAATTTAGGATTGCCAGTAACAAAGTCATGTCTAGTGATATGAGTGCCTTTATAGTTGGCTGTTTCAGCTACTCCGTGACCTGCCCATTTAACAAAGGCACCAGTTTGGTTTTTATCCATGTCAGTAATATAAGTAGCAAAGTTAAAGTTTACATTTTCAATTTTGTGAGCTAATTGATTTCTTAAATTAGCTAATTTAGTTAAGAAAATCGCTTGTTCTTTATAAAGAGCTTCCATTTTCTCAAGAAGTACAATTTTTCCATTACGTGGATTAGCTTGTTCTAGAAAAGCTAATTCAGTTTCAATTTCAGGAGCCCTGAAACGAACAGCTAATAAATGAGTTGTAGCAGCCTCGAATAAAGCACTAACTTTGATAACAAATGACCAATCATCTTCTTTTAACAAGTCTCGGTAAAAGTCTTTTGGTAAATTAAGTCGTGATTCGAAATCGGAAACGTCACTAAAAATATTACTCACCTAAACTAACTCCTTACACCAAAATACGAGAAAATCATAACGCCTCGTTAAGAGGCAAATAATATGTTGGCTAAAATAAGCGACGCAGGAGCAAAAGCCAACTGTTATTTGTCCTGCTTTAACGACTTGTGTACGCCCAGCATGGGCATGAGC